>Ga0123354_10013056_pt1 | contig 12868 bp, 10 predicted proteins | sample TergutLab28metaG_2_FD_97872 | JGI IMG/M metagenome (GOLD analysis project Ga0123354, IMG submission 97872) | Labiotermes labralis P4 segment gut microbial communities from Petit-Saut dam, French Guiana - Lab288 P4 | ecosystem: Host-associated > Arthropoda: Insects > Digestive system > Gut ...
AAGGGGGGAGCTCCTTCACTGGGGACCCTGGAAGATATGTTCAGATAGTCTCCGGATACCGGCATCTCTCTCCATAGGGGGCCCTATGGAACCGAAGGGAACCTATATCTGGAGGGGGGGGGAGGCTCGTATACCGGGGACTTTAAAAAATGGTTGAAAGAGGGCTCCTTTACTGGGGAAATCTAAGATATATTAAGTAAGGCTCGGAAATGGACGTCTGTTTCCGTAGGAGCCCTGTTTTTTGGGGGAACATGGATGGGCATTTCTTTCTTGGGGCCTTCTTATTAGAGAAATTTTTATTAGATTTTTTAGAGATATGCAAAACGCCCCGTAGACGAATATGTCTCTCCTTAGGGCACCCGCTGGGGAACCTGGAGGGGGTTCGTTTGTTGGGACTTTTGAGAGAAAAGAAATAGTATATAGTAAATAATAAATAGTATATAAATATATAATAGTATATCTGGTTTCCTTTCCTGGACCCAGGGGTCACTGGAATATTAAGTCTGGTCGCCATCTGGAACTTTTAGTAAAGAGCATGGTTCTCCTGATTTGATGTGAGATTATGGGTCACGAAGAGTCCATGTATAAAGCCTAGGTACATCGGGACCGTATGGGCCCGAACCCAATGCTAATCTACTAATCTAATCTTGATACCATCTCAGTAATTTGTCATGCCCCCCTCATACTATGAAGAATTTAATTAGATAACAAGGCCTGAATTCTGTGAAACATATCCTGCTCTTCTCACCGTGCTACAAGTCGGAAGGTCGCGGGTTCGGTTTCCAACAGAAATGAATACCAGTTCGAACTCATAGGAGGGTAAAGGCAGCCGGTGCGTAGAGCTGACAACCTTACCACCTTTATGTGCCGACCGTCTAGAAATTCTGGAAACCTCATCTTAAAGGAGCTGTAAATGTCTCTCCAGGCCTGTGTAGGGAACACTATACCTTTTTATCCTGTTCTGCTCAGAACTGTTGTCGCAGGCCGTACTCTAAATATGAGGTTACGCCGTGTGAGTTTAGTTTCACTTGTGTTTTCTGATCACATCTTGGTCTTCATAAGAATTACATTAGAACAACAATGAAACCTTAATTGATCTTAAGTTACTACAAAATGTTTCGGATCCAAGACGTCCCAAGATACCCCAAGTACTACTGCGGACACGTAGGCACGTACGCCAGTAAGAAAATATTAGCCTTACATTTCAGTCACCGAAATTGACCTAAAATATTTTATTACGTATATATTTTTGACGTAATCAGGTGTTGAGAAAATCACATGTTTCAGTGCCGAATTAAATGTCATTACACACTGTGTAAGACGTCAGTTGTCGGTTATACAGAGTGGGCCAAAAGTAGGTATACAGTAATTAACTATATACTTTATACCTATTTTTGGCCCACCCTGTATATAGTTAACGTATATTTACAGTAAGATACTTCACTTTCTGATTTTGTTTGCATTTAAGAATTTTTATTCTTGTCGTAATCTTCAATCAACTGCGCTTGAATCTAACGACGTTGTTTCACAATACCGTAAATAAAGGTTGTATATTAAACTGTGTGCACTGTATTAATTGAATTAAATACACCAGCAAAATACACGGAACTTACTACATGGCGCACTGCTACGACATGTTGGTGTTCCCAAGCTATTCTCAAGAATATTCTCAAGAATATTCTCAAGAATATTCTTACAAACAATTTTTTAAATACAAATTTGCATTTTCTTACACAATGTGTGTGCAGACAGCAGACATTTCAATTAAACTGTACAAAGTAATAACCACACGGTACTGAAAATTTTGGATTTAATTAAAGTAATCATAAAAATATTTTTCTCCTATTGGCCAACATATATTTCTAAAATTTATAAAAATGAACGTTAGACACTGTGAAATACATAAAAGCGATCATTATTAAACACAAATTGCACTACTCTTATTCATTTTTCTATAATTTGTGGATTACTTGCATTTGTATTAAAATATCGATTTCTACAGAAAACGCAAAGAGTATTCTAAGAACAATACAAAAACCTATAAATGTTAGTGAAAGTTAGGTTAATTAAGGATTGCTTTGATAGAATTCCCGATACGTGACGTCTACATGTGTACGTTAATTTTAAAAATCCATAATGAACAATGACAATACAAAATAATTATATTTCCAGTTATTTTCATTTGAATCCGAATTGTACTGTAGCATATGGGTTTGTCCGTACGCATATAAATTATAATGATACTGTGTACATACATTATACACAAAAAAATACAAATTTTTACCCCAGTGAAAGAAATGTGTTTGCAAGAATCTCCTTCAGAACGGACCGAGAGCTGGAATGTGTTGGGGTAGTGTATAATACAGTAGGTTCTGCATATTTTGTTTGTGCGTTTGCTTCGGCGAAATCATAGAGCATATTACTGCGATGTTGCAGCGTGACTTGTGGTTCATTTTAACACCTGATACTGAGAAATACGTAAGTTTTCCTATTCATAATGATACTTAATCACATAAGAACGAAAATTCAAGCCTTCTGTCTGTTGTTAAATATTTACAGACTTTTCGAAAAAAACTTCTTGCCTTTATTTTAAGGGCATCATACGCAGTCCACCGACCGTGGACTGTTGAGCCGAGATGCACACACCACACATGTTAGAAAACTCGGTAACTGTTGACCATTCCACACAACCCGACAACACAACAATCTTTTATGTTCATCGCTACCGCTGTGAGAACCTCAGATCTTGCATACGTGCAGAATAATTAAACAATTATGTAGAATATGTTAAAGTTATTTAGAATATTATTTCTAACAAGTAATGCAGATATGTACGCCTTATATATAAATATATATTATTATACGTGTTACATTTGTGTTAAATATGTTATATAATTTATATAGAATATTATGTAGAATGTGTTAAATTCCATACACAGGATAACTTCGATCGTTGCCGTTTCTCAAACATGGAGTTAGATCTTGATTTGTGCAGGTCTATAGCGGCAAAAGTTATAAATACATGTGTAAAGAGACGACACACGGCAGCAAATGGAATGAGTTGTTGAAATTCATCCTTCTTGTCTGTTTGCTACTAAGAAATCAGTTCCATTAAATGTACGTAGTGCTTTTTACCTGTTCTTGAAGTAATGTGTTAATTTATGACATATAACAAGACAGGCAGTGTAGGTGTAATGTCACTTGAGGCGCTTTCGTGCAGCCGTTGTTGCAGTGGAAAAACAATAATATTACGTATTCCGAGTGTACGTCTGTACCCTCTTATCCAACATGGAACGGGCATGCGCCATATTGTCAACTGTGGCCTGCCCCGCTCTACAATATTTTCCCACATTATCTCACAAACGGCACGATTTTCGAAAAAAAAAAGTTTTATATATCACAAAATGTGTTTTGATTTTCTCTACAAATTTGTCTGAAATAGTTCTACTTCAAAGAAGAATTGAGCGAGAGATGATCAAAAATGTATACTGGTGCCGAGTTGTTCTATGCGGACCGACAGACGGACGGACAAACAGACGGAGAGAGGAACAGAAGAACAGTAGACATGACGATGCTACTGCCGCTTTTCGCAATTTTGCGAAAAGCGCCATAAAGCAGTTTCAAACATAAAATTTAACGTAACAGAGTGTCCTCCTTAAGTATCCAATATGTCGCCTTGTGTTATATATTGCCTGTCATTCATTCACATGTACATATTTAAATTTATAGCGCTTTTTCTATCAAGATGTGCCGCTCAACACAACAAAACTCTCTGGAAGGAGTGGTGGGACTTCACGTCACTGAATTCAGCAGATGAGTCTGTAAAGAAGAGGGGGTGGGGGGAATGTTGCGACAAAAAGTAAAAATAATGCAGAATCACATATGGCACTTTGCATGACCGTTTATAGTCAGATAGCAATTCAAAATTAAAATCCAGAAGACCTCAAATTCTTACTGTAGCTGAAGGTAAGATAAGACCGGGCACGTAATTGTGCTTCCAGAATTGCTTTTTCGCTTAAACTGACGGATCTGCAGAAATTTATTTTTACTTATGCCGGTCGAATGGATGAAAGCGGCACACACTGTCACATACTGGCACACACTGTCACATACTCACTGGAATGTCTCTCAACCACACTTCAGCACAACATCGTTCAGGGCTTCCGAGTCACGTAGTGGAATAAAGAAGTAAAAATTTTCAATCACCGCGAATATTTCCAAATAGACCTTGAAATCTCGCGCGAATTCTTGCCTGCCAATTGACAATAAGTAATCAATCTCCTTGAGCCACGAAATGCCTCTTCGTTTTCTGATCTGCAAAGATTGTAACATGGCATTTAGGGCTTAAGTAATAAGTAGGCTGTGCACGAATCTGTGCTTGTTTATGTTTTGATATAAACTCTGTTGTACTCTTAATAAATAATAATAGTAATAATAATAATGTGACCGACAGATGCAGAAAATGCGAAAAAGTAAGCGAAACAATTGAAAAAATGCTCATCACTATTAGAATCTGCTTACCTCGAGAGACACAACCAACTGGCGAAAGTAATTCGCCGAGGGATAGCCATAAAGTATACGCTACTCGATAAGAACAGTCCTCCGTGCGATAGATACAAACCAGAACCTGTGCTGGAATCAGCTAAGACGATTTTATGCTGCAACAGGTGTATCATAACTGACGAAAAGGTAGATTTTAACAGATCTGATACAGTGCTCGTTGATAGAGAGAATAAAATAGCACTTCTAATAGAGATAGCAGATCCCTTGACTCATAATCTCCCAGAAACTGAGAAAAAAATAATTAGGAAGTATGGAAACTTGGCCCTGGAAATAAAAAATATCTTGAAGTTTAACAACGTAACTGTATAATGCAGAATCATATCAGAGGAAGCAGTGGTCACAAAAAAAATCTTCCTAAAATGTCTAGAAAATACAGGTTTAACCAAAACAGCTTAAGAGTGGGGCAAAAGGCAGTACTAACACAAAGGTGTTCTGTAGTACGCCAATTCTTAGGACATGTTCCTTGACCTTAGAGGGTAGGATGAATTGCCTTCCCCTGACTGAGGCTAATCCAATTGACAGTCTGGCTGAAGTGAAGGTTTACCAGCAGATAGATGCTGAGAAGTGTGATTAAGTCAACAACAACAACAATAAAAATAATATGCTAAAAATTCAGAGGTTAAATACATTTTCTATTTTGTACGTGAGATGTCCTTTGTACTGATCCAGTGAAATGAAGATATGCTTATTTAATTTTTGTGTTCTATTCAAAGACGCTTGTTGTACGTCAGTTTATTAAGCGTCGAAAGCTGCTGTTATTTTCACATAATCGATTACAGGTCACGTGCAAAAAGGGGTCGTGGCCTATTTTGTGTTATCCCGGAATTTGTCTGGAAGTAGGCTACTGACGAAACTACAATCGTTCTTCTAATTGTGCTTTGCAATTAAGGTTTAGGATGGCTAAATGTAAGAAACGGACTTTCGTTCCAGCGTAGTAATTTCAGCCTGCACCCACAAAACCAGATTCAGTTTCCACGTAACATGGTCAGCGAAATATTTAACAGCTAAAGACTGTTTGTGGTAGTAGATAAAATCTCAATGCTAACCGGTTTGAACACAACTACATGCAGTTTGCATGTTATTAATTTAATGACGGAATTCATGTTCCTTCTTCCATGACACACCTGCTTTCCTTATTTGCTGCTTCTGTTACACAACCTCTGATGAAGACGCCTGTATTGTTGGTGTAAAATTGTCACGTATGATACATTCCGCAATGTGTTTTTGAATGGCTGCAACTCACTGTTTTTCTTTGGTACAGTACAACACACCAATTCACGTCTAGACTGCTTCGTTTTAGATGTTTCTACGATACATACAATTAGACGCACGCACCCACCTGGACTCTTCCGAACAAGTGATCGGCCCGCCGCAGAGGCCACTACATAACCAACACACACAAAGAGATGAGAAAAAAATATATGCCCTCAGTGGGATTCGAACCCGCAATCCCAGCAATCGAACGCCCGCAGGCCTACGTCTTAAGCTCATTTTCCACGAGCGGTGCTGTCGTCCGCTGCTGCCGTTGGTCCCACAGTCAGTCAGTAAATGTAATGGATGTCTGGGGGAATTTCAAAAGCTCACATTGTTGCACAATAGAACTTAGAAAAAAGAAAAAAAAATGAAAAAATTCCTTGCACAATGTCTAGCTTGCATACATTTTTTCTTGTTTATTTATTTCTGTAAGAAGACAAACGGAGTCCCATATTGCTGGCAGCTGCTCCATTTCAGTAATCAATAATACCATGTGGAATGAAACAGGTGTTAACTGCTTCGACATTTTGAGAAAATTCCGAACTAGATGACACAACACAGTAACTTCCCGCTCAGAGCGGCGCGTGATACAGCCCCTGGTGGAAACGACACGACTGTTCACAATACCTCTCACCTAGCAGCGCGGCATAAAACAGTTGCTACCAGCCGCGGGGAGACGCTGGCCTCGCGGCTGGCAGCTTCCGCAGCGCCGTGACCTTGACAGCAGCGCCGCGGATATACGAGCATAGAGTAGCATAGCAGGGCACGTCTGTGGAAATTCGTCCATCTCTAGGAGTGCTGCCCACCGCACGTGGAAAAGAACTTCATGGCCATCGGGACCCTTTGCGAGATGATAGTGGCTCGTACTGGGGTAAACAAAAGTAACCCAGGGAATGATGGCGTAGTTAAAATGTCGTTTAACCGCCGTTTTCACTTCCCTTTCATACAGGCGGAACGTGGTGGTGCTATTCTTTTGTCGATGGGGACGAAACTCCACTGTCCTTTCCAAGAGATAAACATGCTGTTGCCTCTACATTTAATTTTGTTTGAGGGTTCTTTCTTTCTTTCTTTCAAAGTCTTGTCTGTTTCTACCTGCGCAATGTAAGTATAGAAGGCTATTGTTGCAGCTGGTCGCCCTCAAGATACCTACATATCACACTCGGTAGAACTCCTCTGGACGAGGGAAGCCCGCTGCAGAGATCTCTTCCTGACAACACATAACACTCACAACAGACAGATATCCATGCCTCCCGCGGGATTCGAAACACCAGTCCCAGCAAGCGAGTGGCCACAGACCCACGCCTTAGACTGCGCGGCTACAGGGATCGACCTTGTATGGGGTTTTATTTCTATTAGCTGGGGAAATTTTCCTTCAGGCACAGTTTGATTCCTGCGTGACCATATAAAAAAATTATGCGGGCAACATGTTTCGGCCTCCTTCCTCAGGTAACAGAAACATCAGTTGTTTATGCCCGTTGTTGACGAAGATGGACATTTTAGTGTTTTAAGATCATGTTCACGGTAATTTATCGACAAAATATTCGTTATACCGGATCAAACGTAAAGTTTTCAACCGTTAAAATCCGAAAGCGCCGATCCCGGTGGGCAGGCGGTATAATGCGTGCGTCTGCGGCCGCTCGCCTGCTGGATTGCAGTTTCGAATCCCATCGGGGCATGGGCGTCTGTCTGTTGTGAATGGTGGTGAATGGTGGGTGTTGTACAAAAAAATGTCTCTGCAACGGTCCGATCCCCAGGAGTCCTACTGAGTGTGATCAGGGACAAAAATGAGTCTCTTCTACACCTTATATGATTAGTTAGAAAAAGCTCAGAATAAGAAAGAAGGAAGAAGAAAACATAAACACGTCGCTCAAAGACGCGCAATCAGAACCACCATTACAATTCCTGATTTACAGTAGCGATAAACGCTGTCGTCGTGTGCCTTGCTGTACAGTATGAATCACAAGGCAACGTACTGCAACTAACTGTCACGTGACTTTCAACACGCTCCATCTAATGGCACGAAGAATTTGACAGTTCCTATTACATGCGTGCTGCAATTACTGCCGGGAATTCTAAGCCGTAGCGGAAGGCAACGAAACAACAACTGCTGTAAAAGAAGGCAAAAACTTGAAAAAGCGTAAAAACGTCGAAGTAGGATGGACGCCTTTTTGTGAACAATATTTGTTCTGCACTCAGATTACAATATTTTCACGACAACCGTTTAGTATTTGTGTTCTCATGGTCGACAAAATGGCGTACTTGCCTCGTCATAACCATCCGTCTGTCCGTGTGTATCAGCGCGGCTGCCACTGGACGGATTTCCGCACAATTTGATATTGGCGACTTCCATAAAAATCAGTTGAGAAAATCCAAATTTTTTTAACGTCTGGCAAAAATATGTGCCACTTTGCACGAAGACCCAAGCACGATTTATAGTTGCCGGCGATAATGAATGCTCATAAAATCCTCTTTTTCGAGTGAAATGATGTAAGACTTTAGGGACTGAGAACGCGTCACAATGTCACGTTATACGTATATTGCTGAACACGTGTGCAGTTTTTAAGGCACACGTGTTCGTCTTAACATGGCACAATAATTTTGATTTTATTATCTTAAATATTTGGACTTACGACGACATAGCTTTCACTGGATTTTAAGAACTGTAATTTGTATATTTCATTACGTTATAACCAATATCTTTAAGGATAAATTAGCAATTTTATTTTTAAAATACCAAAATCTCCTTCAGCTTTATATATTCCGAGCGGTTCACTGTACAGTCAATACCACCGCTCAACAATCTGGATCACAATTCACCACATGTATCTTCTATGCACATCACTGCACAAGTATCCTCCAAACAACCTTTTAACTTTAACATTTTATACTCTTCGATATTTTACTATTTAAACCTTGATTTTTAACAAAAATTTTTTATTTTTTAAACTGCGGAGTGAATTCGATACGTTATAATCGTATTTGTATTCTTGTAATTACCATTCTAAATATAGCCACAAGAGTTGTAGAAACCTGTCGGTGATTACTGTGTAATAATATTACATTCATATATCCAAGTGCGATTGTTGGTATTTTTAAAAACAATTATACACATGAAATCTCTATTTTTATATACAATGCGAGTAAACAACCAATGTTTTTATAATCCTATTCTTTTATCCCGACCTGACGATAACCTGAGAAAACAGGCCGAAATATGTCGTCTGCATAATCATTTGGAGTATCAAAATATAATAAACTCGTGAATAAAAGAAAATTTAGCCAGTTGTTAACGGGCACAATGAGATGTGTGTCACCGACATATTCAACTCTGTGTCTCAGTTGCTTTACGTATTGGTAGCCCTTAGTCTTAGCGCACTGACTGGGTCACAAACTAATACCAAATTAAACAATCAGTTACGAAGGTCCATCAATATATCTCGAAAATGTGAATAGTTCAGATATATTTGATAGATGTCTATTAGATGTCGAAAACAGTGTTAATCAGGACCTGTGCAACACCACCCTGTTCCTCCTTACATAAAGCCCTCAATCGAGCCACTGTTTAAAATGATTTTCAAATGATGTATTCTGGTAGCCCTGAAATACGAAACTGCAAATATAATCTGCGTATAACCTTTAGAGTTTCGCTCTGCATCACGATAAATTTCATTTTGAGGACGGCAGTAACGAACAAGTCCTTCACGCCTAATAAAAATTTCCCTCGTGAACCAATTAAATTCGGGGAATTCTTCCTGCCCCCAATTTCAAAATCTCGTATCAAAAAAGTATAGGAATCAGTACTTTCGCCTGTGTATTATCAAGTGTGTTGTTCTACGGCTTGCCGAGGAGCAGTGGCAAGGCCAGGTTTTTGGCAACCTGGACGAGAGTCACAGTGGCCACCCCCGAAAAATGTTATGGACTGTAAATAGTAGCAAAACTTTACTGAATTTATTTTTATTTTCCTCAATAATTTCACTTTTCTTGATTACGTAAAATGAGTTTTTAACTTAAAATATTTATTTTGTCGTCCATTTTGACGTCCCATGAGATCTACCGCCAAGCAACAATTCCCCCTCCCCTATAACCAGACTATTTGGACGTAATGGCAAGAAAGGTACAGGAGGTCTGAGGAAACTGAATGACGTCCGACTTCATGACTTGTACCCATAAAGATATATAATTAAAGTTACCAGATCACAAAGTTGAGATGGGTGGGACATTTAACGTGCATGGAAGCGATGAAAAATACACAAAAACTTCTAATCGAAAGCCTGAAAGAGATTCTTCAACAGACCTAGGCATAAGTAAAAAGACAATATTAAAGTGGATTATAAATACATGAAGTATAATCATGTGGATTAGATTTATTTGGTTCACAAAACGAGAAAATGTTTACTCGATCAACAGCAGTGTAATCAGTGAAGCTGTGGACATGTTTCTTGTCTTCTTTTTTTAAACGTCAATTGACGTGTGACCACAGAAGCTTACGTTTAGTTCACAGATAACGCGCGTAAATTTTGCGATGGACAAATTGTCACTAGTACGAATCACTAGTCTTTGCCTTTCGTTACTGAAAAACAGAGGACAAAACAAACGAAAAACATGTAAGTCTTACTAACAAAGTAACTAATAGAATCACACACCCACGGTCGTATATAATTAGATAAATCCCAGCTACTAGAAACGCACCCGTTCTGTTATAGCATATCGACAAAACCTCCAGGAAAATTCCACCCGACATTACCGCGCAAACACTCCAGGAGGCGATACCAGAAAACTATCACAACTATCCATAATAAATAAGGAAAGCAGAAACATCCCAACACCAACTGTAATACGACAACGGCATCCCACAGTGAATATCCGGTGAACATCAGCGCACTATAAAGGAAGGAATTTTATGCTTTAGTGGTTTCATGCTTAAACACAGCCTGCAAATAACACACTCTGTAGCTATAACTTTTCTAGAAAGCTTTAGCTAATAAGTAATCCACGTGTAAACACTATGGGATCCCAAAGTGGACTAAGCATCTGGTAACGAAAATGTACGGGCCTGAATATGACTAACATCTAGTCGAAACATGTAGCCTTAGTCTAGAATAAATAGATTGTGCTGACGTACGGTTGTGTAATACTAATTTCATTACTCAGCTGGTATGCCTATTCCTGCTTGTCAGGCTTCGTACAAGGGCTTGAAGTTTTCTTCTGTGTGAGCTGAACGACAGAAATTCGAGTTCTGGGGAACACAACTGTCCTCATCGCTCTAACAGAATAAAAAAAAAACTATGATGAACAAACAAATAATAAATCCCTTAAAAGTACGACAAATTTCAAATGTTTGGAAACAAACCTAAGGCTTAAAAATTGGCATTATTCCTGCCGTGATTTATTTTTACAATCGATCATATTCACCAACAAATGCACGTAATAGGATTACACATTCTACGTAGGTTTCAAAACTACATGTTTCGGCGCCAAGTCACCATATTCAGGGAATCTCAAATAGAAAGGATTACGAGTGCCGACGTATTTTAATACCGGCATTTTGCTTCCCACATTTTTCCTTTTACTCCTTTGTATTTCAGATTCCATGAGGATGGGGCCGAAACATGGAGGAATGTTTAAATCCCATGTACGTTTATAATATTATTGTGTTCATTTTTTTGGCGAATATGATTGAAAATAAAACTTGGGTTCATGAAGAAAGTAAAATCAGATTGAACTGCGAGATTTCCTGATACATTTAGTTCTAGAGTATTCTGTTTCCAGTTTTATACACAATAATATAAAATTAAATTATACAGCGCTGTTGTTTTGCCTGATGTTTTGTATGGGTGTGAAACTTGAGAGAGGAATATAGGCTGAGGGTTTTTGAGATGAGAGCACTAAGGGGGATGTTAGGGCCCGAGAGGGAGAGGCAAGCCGGGAACGGAGGAAATTGTACAATGGGGAGTTTCATGGCTTCTTACTCTGCAAAACTTTTCCGGGTGGTAAAATCATGAAGAATGTTACGGGATTTTATGTGGCATGTGTGGAGAAAAGGAGAGATGCGTACCGGGTTTAGGTGGGAAGACCTGAAGGAAAGGTACCACTTGGAAGACCTAGGTGTAGATGTGAGAATAATATAAAAAATCTTAAAAATCGGTTGAGAGGAAGCGGATTGGATTGATCTGCCTCAAGACAGGAGTAAATGGCGGGTTATTGTGAATCCGATTATGAACATTCTGCTTCCATAAAGTGTGAGGAATTGCTGGCTAGCTGAGAAGTTAGTAGCTTTTAAAAATGACTGTTCTATGGAGTCAGTTTATTGGTTAGTTAATTAGTTATTTTAACTAATTAGTCGTAGTTATTTGGATCAACCCTAACTTCCTATCCAGAGCGCATCGAGGGATTTTTCAAGGATGCAATTGGCCGGGACAAGAAACTGACCAATTTAAGAATATAGAGAGTTATACTCCATTTTCTTTGCTTTTTCATAACGTTTTGCTAAATTACGCACACAGACGACTCTTCGTTTTCATATTCGAATTAGGTTGGTTGCTATATTAAGTCAAGTACAGGAGGCGTTGGAGAGACGGTTATATGCACCAGCAGTGTGCTTGTTCAAACTGTTTACCTTCATCTATGTTTTATTCGCATATCCAGAATCATAACTTTCTCAGCGTCGTCCTTGTCTCCAGATTACAAACCCCAGCTGCAATATTGCTTCTGTTGGTAGCACTGTAAATTCTCGCAGTAACCTCTCACGCTGCAATAGATCGCAGTATCACCGGATTTCCCCAAACGCAATAAATAATTTGAGTCGCTGCTTATTAGAGAGACTACGGCCGTGAGCAATCCGTTTGCGTGCCTGATTTGTCGCTATGTCATAGCGTCACCTCTCGCCAGGGTTCCATCTACAGCAGTTATCAGGCTAGAGGTCAACACCTTTTAGTGTTAGATCAAAGGTCGTTCTTACTTTCCAGGAACAATCTGTTCATTCACTGTCCTTTGTTGACGAAAAAGGTAGGATTGTGAAATCGTCAAGCGTGTGTGTGTGTGTGTGTGTGTG
>Ga0123354_10013058_pt1 | contig 12868 bp, 5 predicted proteins | sample TergutLab28metaG_2_FD_97872 | JGI IMG/M metagenome (GOLD analysis project Ga0123354, IMG submission 97872) | Labiotermes labralis P4 segment gut microbial communities from Petit-Saut dam, French Guiana - Lab288 P4 | ecosystem: Host-associated > Arthropoda: Insects > Digestive system > Gut ...
ATCATGTTCCTGAAGGGTTAGGCGTGTTTCCTGTTCCTTGATCCTCAAGATGAAGTTGGTCCCTCCATCTCTTCCTCGGTCGTCCTATGTTCCTTCGTCCTTTTGGTTTATATTGTAGTGCTTCTTTTGTTAGTCTGTTTGTGTCCATCCTCTGTACGTGTTGTAGCCACTTTTTCTGGTACTGTTTTATTTCCTTTACTACGTTCTGTACTCAAAAAAGAGGAATGTATCGGTTAGACTTACACCATTGTCAAAACCCTATAGATTGGAACTCGACTCCTATACGAAAGATTTTCTTAAAAAACATACACGTGGTGGATTTTTGTTACCGTTTATCAGCACGTTCTGAGTTTGGTAGAAATCCATAACAGCAGAGAGTTGTTGTGATGAACTGCACAGGTATATGATATAATATCACTTTTGACGAGGTTTCGCTCTATCGTGTTAACAGCGAATTTCGCACTGAAATCGAGCACAATCGATTGTAAATCTGTTGCTGAGATATGGGGAGAGAGTTTGTTGTGTATTTTGTGGAAAAGGGGTTGCTCTAAATTTGAATTTTGAAGTTGGAGAAAAATAACAGAAGAAGTCGTCAGCATGCCTACGCCCTGCAGATGTTTTCTGACTTGATAAATATTGTTTTGTTACTCTGTGATAACAACGGGTGCTGTTTATTAGACTCACGTCTCGGAGGCCTGTAAAATATTTATATTTTTTAACGCCTCGTTGTCGTTTCCTAATAACGAAGTTAAAAGAAATGGCAATGTCGTTTCGCTGCGTGCTGTTATTTCTTTTGCGGCTACATTTCAACGCTTACGCATTTGTGTAGAACGCCTATTAGCTCTTCTGTCCCTGCATCTGTTTGTCCGCATATGAAGAGTCTTAAAGCTTCTGAATGGATCATCTTGAAATTTGACGTAAGGGAATTTTAAAAAATTATCAGGCCACTCTGACATTTTGAACGGTCATTTTTGTGGCCTTCTTCCCCTTCTGCGCGTATGATTACTAGCCTTTACGTTCTGCATTTGTGTTCTACTTATGGCACTTCGAAAACACACACGCAGGTTCGTAAAATCAAATAGGCGTCCGTCTTTTAAATTTCATATACCAAAATGAAAATTTAGTGATATAGTCAGTTTGTGGTTTTCCCTTACCGCAGTAACAGCCTGTGATAGGGACTAAACCGTTACTGCAGATGTGGAACTGGAAAACGGGAAAACCCGTTGCTAACTTTAGCCTCAGATTGGTCGACGACCCAGCATGCATAACTGCCGTCATTACGTTGTGCCTACTAGTCCCAACTTATTTTACTATTTTTTTTGTGGGGTGCGGCTGTGTCTCCTTTGAACTGTGACCTTAAACGGATCCATTGTTCACCGTCATGGGCAACAGATGAGGGAATATGAATCAGTGGCGGAATAGTAATAGACGGTGGGAAATCAATTATCTCAGATAAATATCCGTCCCTCTGATCTTTTGCAGATACGGTCTTCTGCTTTTCACTCTGAAGAATGGTGACTGAAAAAACATAACATATCAGGTTGCAACGTTGGTTGTTCCATCAAAGTTTTTTTTATATCAATGCATTGTTATATTAGTGATAAAAGGGTCCATTAATCTGCAAATTCATGAAGTGGCACCCATCACGCTGTGAAGCGTTACGTTTATGTCAGTAGGCCAAGATAACGGGTTTGTTGACTGGTTGAGCAACGCTGATATCGGCAAGTAGTGGATGTCTCTGGTGAACCTCTGACAATGGCTTTGAAGTGCCTTGCTTTGAAGTATGTAACAGAAAACACTGCTTTGCTACAGCTGTTTGTTTAGTTGGCCTTAGGCAATTTTGCCTTTTTCATTTTTTTATTATTTTTTTTTTTTGTACATGAAAAATTCACAGTCCCGTAACCTTCACATATCAACAGTTCAGTGTGGTTCAGCACGTTTGAATTAAACTTAAATCGAGGGAAAATATAAGCGAATACATTGAAGTCAAGCGTAATCGAAGTGAATTTCTGAATACTAAGGTGTGTTCTTCTTACAATAAAACCAACAAGATGCACTAAGTTCTCAAATTTATTTTTGGAATAGAACTCTACATGTTTCGGCAGTCTCTCTGTCCATCATCGTGAGTCTAGCACTGTACACACAGCAATAGGTATATGTCATACAGGTTTGCTGTCTGCTTGCTAGCAAGCAGACAGCAGTCACAAAATACTTTATAAATAGACACCACACTGTGATGATGGGAGAGACAGTTCGCAACTGCAGCACCTTCCCTTCTTCTTACGTCGTGATATTAATTATTGAGTAAATCTATAATAAAAAAATTTGTTATTAAAACTAGAAGCATTTCGCGGGACAACTATGATCCGCCCACCACATTTTGCCAGCCACTGGCCTGGTATTTTTATTGTTAATTTGACTACAGTGGTTTAATTTCATAAAATCCGTAGTATTTTTCTTGACAGACAAGTCCATGTCTGAAGAGTCAGAATGTTATTAGCTCTCATGTCAGTACCAGGGCGATCTATCGTCACACAGTCGTGCGCCATGCACCACACATTCTAGTGATAGTCTCTAGTTACTCTGACACAAACAGGAGGCAAGGTGGCCCCTATTTCGCTGTAACAACGGAGCGTGACAACGGTTGAGCAGAAAGTGGGGACGTCCCGCGGGGAAATTATCACTATATGGGTCACATGTTACCCTGCTGAGTGATCACATCTCTCCCTTGTTACATGACCCTCACTTTAGCGATGATAGTGAACATGTAAACGTTGGTAATACAATTATGTTACGTGAACCAACAAAATGCACTTTTAAATTAATGGCTTAATTCAATTCTTCTTGTCTTCTGCATGTTTAAAACATCTTATGTTCATCATCAGGAAGGCTATATTGTACATGCAGCGTTATATGGTATGTTTTCCATGAGGTTTTGCACGCAGACTCCCAGCTTGAGTACTGAGAACATCCTTCAATATGGTAGACTGCTGGCATAAACTTATGAAAAACATACCGTATAAGGCTGCATGTAAAATGTAGTCTTCCTGATGATGAACATAAGATGTTCGAAACATGTTGAAGACAAGAAGAATTGAATTAAAACATTAATTTAAATAGTGTATTTTGTTGGTTAACATTGCATAATTGTATCACAGTGCAAGGCACAAAAACCTTAAATTCGGTAATATATTGTGGCACTGCAGTCGAACTTTGTAATTTGTCTGACTAAATCGTATTATACAAATCGGCGTTTCGGAGACTGGTTCTTTCCCCGTATTTACGTAAAAAGGGGGAAAATCTCCTCATTTGGTCGTACTAGATGAAGCTAATCTCATGCATTAGATTCTGGAAAGTATTGTAATATCTGGCTGAAGATAATTGACAGTGTTATAGTAGTAGTAGTAGTAGTAGTAGTAGTAGTAGTAGTAGTGGTAGTAGTGGTGGTGGTGGTAGTAGTAGTACTAGTAGTAGTAGTAGTAGTAGTAGTAGTAGTAGTAGTAGTGGTAGTAGTGGTAGTAGTGGTGGTGGTGGTAGTGGTAGTACTAGTAGTAGTAGTAGTAGTAGCAGTAGTGGTAGTAGTGGTGGTGGTGGTAGTAGTAGTTGTACTAGTAGTGGTAGTAGTAGTAGTAGTAGTAGTAGTGGTGGTAGTAGTGGTGGTGGTGGTGGTAGTAGTACTAGTAGTAGTACAGCAGCCTACTTGTATTAACGGTAGTAGTAGCAGCATAAAATCTCCATTCATCTTCAGAAAGGAGCTTCAGGGTTGCCTTTGAAAAAAATAATTTCAGGAAATAAGTAATAGTGATTATGATGTCAGATTTCCTGGACTTGCTATTGTTGACTCTAACCCAACTTACTGAAGGGTTTCGATTCGTGGCCCATCGATATTTAGCTTGTGTCCGCTACTTTCCTTTGTATACGCGTTCGCGCACTCGCGAAAAGTGCATATCATCTACGTCGTGTCTGTGCGTTTGTATCAGCTCGACTGCTACAGGACAGATTTTCGTGAATTTTGATGCTGGAGATTTTGTTATGAAAACCGGTCTAGAAAAGCCAAATTTCGTTAAAATTGGGGCAAAATTGTGGCAGAGTTTGCATTAGACATAATTACGTTTTATTGTCGCTGCGGCATTAGATCACCATAAATAATTTCTCCCTGAGGGAAATGGTATTAGGCTGCTAGGATTGCCTGGGAAGTATAAATGTTACGCGAACGCGCCACTGTGTTACGTTATACATACTGTGCCTAGCTTATTTATCAAGGTATTGTTTTAAATAATGAGAGTAATTTTTACGTAAAAGAACGCGGTTACGTAAGTTATGATTAATTAACAGCAATAAAAATTTAATCTATCCCACGACTTGTGCCCATTCTTGAATAGATAACATTTAGTCGCGCGCTGAATAAATTCGAGCTTTTTGTGGAATTTGGCGTTTCGCACTTGGTGCTTACTGGTTCATATCTTGAGCATAGAAAACATAAAACCAAGAAGTTTCTTTAAAGACATTTTAGAGCAATTTATGGGTCTTTGTCCAAAAGAAAAGCAGTTATTATTATTATTATTATTATTTTAATATCCTGTAAAAAGTTCCAGTAAATTCTGATCACTTGTAAACCGACGATAGAATTCTCCGTACGGCACTGTGAGTATGAAACATTATACAGGTTTATCTCAGTATTTAACCAACTTGATGCACAAAATTTGTTTCACAATAAGTTTTATTTCATGCCTCCACATGTTTCGAGCACATGTGCTCATCATCAAGAGGTCAAAATTGCATTACACAGCCTCTGGTATCATCACACTTATAGGTAGAGATAAATATACTGAGATGCACGGTCTGCGAAAGGTCACAATTATACAGGTGTTCAGCCTACAGCCGCTCATAGAACAAACAATATTGCTCATAGCTGCATTGCTGTATACGGATCGATGACAGACCGCAACCTGCTGTACTCAGTTCCGCGTTAGAAAGGGTTAACTTCGTGCATTATACTGCAAACAACAGAAATTTTGTACAGGGAAAACATTTTTAAATACAATATCTATGTATTCCTAATTCCGACACTACATGAGCCACTTGTTTCTAACTTCTTGGATCGTCTTAAAGTCTCATTGTGTATTCGTAGTTGCACCGTGCATGTTGATAGTAGTAAGTCCTTCATTTAAACTTAGAATAGTTGCTTCAACATGTTTCGATTTACATAAACCATCATCAGGGAGCTCTCAGCCTGTGTTTCGCTAAAGTGTATGCAGCCATAATACCGATAACTTCAAATAACGATATGTGACCGAATTCAACATTGTAACTTTAGCGATGCACAGGCTGAGAGCTCCCTGATGATGGTTTATGTAAACCGAAACATGTTGGAGAAACTATTATACTTTTAAATGATTTTAACTGTTTAGCAGTTTTATAATAATCTGTTTGCATTAGTTGGACAAATAAAGGACTTAATACTGGGTGTATATTCTCAAAACACAGTCCAAAGTATGGAACTCAAAATCGCGTATTTAGTTACCGCTTGAATCACGTAGTAAAATACTAACATAAAGGGAGGGAATCTATAGAGGAGTGTGATTAGTGGTATATTAAAACAGTTAAAATTCATGTCCCATTGACAAAATCTTATGTATCTGGTATAACATTATTGAGAATAATGACAAAAGCATAACAAATAAGACTTCCTAGTGTACTCGTATATTAATAACCGGCCAGGAACATCAGTGGACAGAAGACTAATTCAGTAGTACTCGTAGGCCAAAAAAGTATGTTAAAATAGCTTTGTCTTAATGTAATTTAAAAAATAAGCGAGTTTTAATCTTGCTGATAATTCGCACGTAGAAATAGTAAAATATTAATGAACGAAAAATTGTTTTTTCTAAGGGTTTATGCTGGGTAATTTTTTCTGAGGTCTACAAGCCATATGCAGTATGTAAATAAAAAAGCTTCTAGGGAATATAAACAAAAAAGAGAGGCGTCGAAATTGACAGTGCTGCCACCCCGAGAGGCCAAAGAAACCTAACATATTTTATGTACTTCCCTCGTCCTCCGGCAGAGGCAGCACTCTCAATTTTTAACGTTAGGCTTTGCTACAAACGTGTTTAGACGGAATTACTGAGAAAAAGGAGACTGCCATCATAGCCAAATCATAAGCTTTCTGAAAACAGCTTCCTTGCAAAGACCCATCGGGTAGTTTAGCAGCAAACAGGAGTTACCGTAATTATATATGTGATTTGGAAACCGCTTTATGATTGGTTGCTTGTGTAACGAGTATCGGCTGTATGTAAGTTGCTTGTTCATTATCTGATACGTTTAAAGCATATTACATAGGAGGATGAATTAGGTTTGAGGAAGACGATCGGGGAGGTTATGGCGCGAAAACGGCCCGAAATGCCAATAGAAGAAAAAGAAGTGGAAAAGGATGAGGAGGGAAGGAGGAGGAACAAATTCGCAAACAAGCACAATATTGGTTGTGTGGAGACTACCAAAAAATAGCGAGTGAATAGGAAACTGTGAAGTAAGAGGAATGCCATGGCGGGATTCCTGCTAATAAAAGTAACAACGGCGTCTGTACTTTACAATTAAGTCTAGATATACTGAGTGCTGTTTTACATACAAATTGGTTCCGTTGTATCTCACCACGTATTTAGTTTATATGCTCTTGCCTGGGATGGAATTACGTAAGAAATTTATTGTTTCTCCAGTTCAATTCGTGTAATGTTCTTCGCTTCCCCTCGAATGTTTGTATGGTTTGTATGCTCGCTTCCCATATCAGTCATGATTTCTTTCGCAGGTTTGTCTCATTCTTTCTTTATTAAATTCAAGTTTTTTTTTATTTGAACTGGAATAATCTTCACCCATTAATACGTGTATACTCGTATGGGGTGGAAATATTAATATTGCGATTATTAATGAACTGGCTTGGAATTAGATTTTGGGGACCGTACGATCTATCGTGACAAGGGGACTGATAATTTTATTTGTGCGAAGTAAGGTGTAAATAAATAAATAAATAAATATGCAGGTTTTTAATGAGTTTATATTACGGTGTAAGATAATTTTCAGGTCTCTGTGAACAAAGAATTCCTATAAATATTCTTTCTATTCTCAACGTTTCTTGTGCTGTGGGTGTGTTTAAATTCCCCTGAACTCACTTCTGTGAACCTCGCGTTAAATTCACTTAGAGGCCTTATACACTAAGGGACCTTGAAGAGGTGGCTTGGGAGTAAACAAACTCCTTGCTTATTTCTGTACTTCCACTTGTTATTCAAAACTGAACAGCAATGTGCGTTGCGGCAGAGTGTGGAATATTTTTAAAAATGCTTTAAGCACAGGTCAGTGTAAAGAAAAGGCACTTTATTTCACAAGTTGAAACTTAGACTTTAAATTCATTAGATACTCTGTTTATTTATTCGTTTTCTCCGTATGTTGTCAATCAAGTTACTTTCTCTTCTAAGTATCAAGCGGTCACGATTGTGCATCTGTTTGAAATCGTAAAAGAACTAGACAATCATCTACACATATGGCTAAAACTCATAAAACATCCTGTATATAAACACAGGGTGTTTCATATATATATATATATGAGGTGAGGGGCTTTAGCAGTGAGGTAATTTATCACACTTTCATTCGAGAGTATGAAGTTCGAATTCATGCCTGACATTTGTTACCGTCTTTGAGGTTACCGTGGCTGTTCTTTCTTTCTGCATGAATATGATGGGATAAAAACTAAACGAAATTGCCAAAGACTTTCCTCCCCATATTAGTCGTTTACAACATTTATATTACATATTACATAATGCTGCAAAAACTCATCACTCGGTATAAAACTGCAAAAAAAATCAGTTGAACATAAACGTTTCTTGATGTTACTGACTTTTGACATTAATCACGTGCAGTATTTCAAGTACTAGTCACACATGTCACACATATTAATTATGTAACACTTGGTTCTGTGGTTTTCGCGTTTTTACGTAGGGATAAGTTTGCAAAAGACTGTATATTTCTGTTTTGATCAGGTAATACATTTTAATATAGACACGGAAATTTGTGGGAGTATTTCATCGTCGTCATCATCATCATCATCATCACTTTTGCAGTGTGAACGTTTCAGAACTCACTAGTAAGAAAAAATCATAGAGAAAATTCGAACTGTATAGAAGTATACGATTTTGAATTATCATGTCCAATTTTTGAGTAGTTCGTCAACACTTACCTTATTTACCAGCTTATAAAATAAAGAACATTGTAGGAATGAAACACTATGGAACGTATAATTTAGCACGGTTGTATAAGTTGCACGGAGGTTTTAAGGGCCATTTCGTAGGGAAACATCGTTAACCCTTTTAAAACAAAATTAGCCAGCATTGCGTGCATACAAATTAGTTCTTACCTCACAAAAAAAACGGTGTGCTTGCATTAGAAATACCAGTAGGTGATTCCTTCAAAGAAATTATGGCTCTTCATTATCAGAATCACGCGGAACACATAAATAGACTCTACGGACAAAATGCAGTATGTTTATTGTTAAACCTGCCGTTACATGACCTAACCATTGTGCTCTAAATGTTTGCATGCGGTCACAGTTGTGTACGTTTGTTAATATCGTGTTGTTGTTCCATGTTATTTCATACTCTCTTTGTTTTTAAATGCGTTACGCCGGTATTCTTCAGGGAAAAGCATAATAGAACACGTGTAGCGTCGCCTGTTTGTTATCAGGAACATGTTCCCAGCGCTTACACAGAGCTGCAAGTGAAATTGTGTTTGTAGTTACGTTAATATTGGACGTCTGTTCCGGACTGCAGCCAGTAATTGAAAGCTGGCAGGATAACAAAATTCTGACTGCCATAATTCGTCTGAAACTCTTCCTGGATTTATGTTCCGGGTCAGAATTCTAATTTCCCTACGTCAGGCCTCTGAAGACAGACGACCGTTTAAGTTACAGAAGCATTTTAAATTCTGCTTTAGACAGAACACGCGCAGTATCCATTACGAAGAGCACTAGTTGCATTATGTCGATGAATTAAGGCTCAAAGCCAAAAGTGTCCCTACGCACGCAATGAAGACAAATATGGGAGTGTAACAATAGCACCACCCCTTCTTGATCTCGACACAAGGTATGCTGAATGGTCAGCTTCATGCCTCTCACCCCTTTACCTTCGGTGGAAAGAGTACCAGTACCACCGAATAGGAAGCTCAGTGGGCTCCAGAACCAGTCTTGACACTTTGGACACAATATATATCCTAGGTCACTTGCTTCTTCCAGAAATTTTGCAGGTACTATGAAGTTACAGTTTCACGAAGCAAAGGCGTCATTAATTTTAGATCTTTCAATCACAGCTAGCTGTTGTTGCTACTACCTGGATGTAGAAATGGAAACATTGGTACCTATCTAGGGCTTTGTAACGACATATATTTGCTGCAGTCACTGCAGTGTGGCTTATGCTTACACATCCACACCCATAAAAATGACGTGATACGTAGGGACAGAATAACACCAGAATTTAAAATCTAGAAATTACATGATATACTAGTATATCTTGACCGGAGAAGCCGACGGATTTAAGCCCAGTATTACCATACTTGATATAAGGCACCATTTTAAAACGAATATACAACTTACTGCAGTTTAGTTCATTGGTCTAGCTACACTGGAACAGTGGTTGGAGTTACGACAATCTGCATCTGAAAGAGCCTGTGCGGTGTGCGTCCTGTGTTTTGCTGTGTGATACTCGCGCAGCAAAACACAGGGCGCACACCCGCAGTCGGGCACTCTCAACAACATAACCTTACACAATAGGACATGCTGCCACAACACCCTGTTTACACAACGAAATTAATCAGTGACTAATTTTAATAGTGACTTTAGCGAGGAAAGTGTAGCTCCATGATGATGATCTTAGGATCGAAACATGTCGAGGGCAGTTTCAACGTTTTAATGTGGAATTTTTATGTATGTGCATCAGTTGGTAAAGTAATTAAATAGTTGAAATATAATTGTTTATAATACTGGCACATATAATCATACTTCTGTTTCCTTCTAATTTAAATTGCGAGTGAAATGAGATATTAAGTATACCGTATATATATATATATTACACCGTATATTCTCGAATCTAATCCGCACTACTTTTTGCCGATTTCTTAAAAGAAAAAAAAAGTTAGTTCGCGGTTCTAATCCGCACCTGCCCTTCAACCGCCCCTGGCATACAAGGCAGACTGATTAATACTGGATATTACCAATGCTTTAACCGTTATCCGGCTAACGCGCCGTATGTGAAGTGGCCATTTAACTGCCAGCGGTACAAACGCACCAACGCACCACAGCTGATGATAGTGACTGGGTGACGGATAACAATTTAGTTATGAGTGATGACGGCGAGTCTGATGAATAATAAATTATAAATATTATATAATATTATAAATATTAAATAAACTAATAAATTATTGTGTTGTGTTGTTCTTACGGCATGTAGAGCGGCTCTATCATTTTTCCAAAATCCATTTCACGACCGCGAATCTAATCCGCATCTGATTTTTTAGCCCACTAAAACTGTAAAAAGGGTGCGGATTAGATTCGAGAATATACGGTAATTTGTATCAGAATATTTTTTCGAATGTGTTTAGTGTATGTAATTTCACTAGTCTGCCTAATATTGCTAGAAAAAGAAATGAGGACTACTGCGTTTGCACTCTAACAGTGGTTAAGCGAAAGCGCCAGTACGTCACTTTATACGCACATTGCCTCTCATCTTCTGGGTTGCAGTCTATATTGTTCTGATTATTTCGTGTAAGTTTCCGAATTGGTTTCATCCTCCGAGTTTTATCGACTAAATTTCTATCGACAACAACACTTTGAGTTTCTGACAGTGTCTTTAACGAAACATAAGTAGATTAATTAATTAATACGATAAAACCCTTTGACACTTGTAATGATAAATTATTATGGATATTCATAAGTCAGTTCTAAGGACGTTTTTAGTCTGTGTCATTCGTAGTAAACTGTTTTGTAGAGGAACAGCGGTCTGCGGCTGTAAGTCGTTCGTTGTAGTATTATAATGTCTCCAGCTTGAGTTATTTCTCAGGTCACCTCTGAGCGCCGATCCTGACATTGTCCAGTGCTCTGTAACAGATTTCCTCAATTACACCACTATCAATCTCAGTCTGGATCTGCCGTAGCTACTTCAGAATGAACCATAGACCAAGTTGGACTATTTTACTTCAAGGCGGCCCTTGTTCTAAATGAAGTAAATATCGGATATAGGGTGTTTAGAAAGAAACATTTACTGCATATGTTGTGCTTATATTTGTTTCTTATATGGTGGGATGTTGCGACAGGTCTAAGGTCTTTGTAACGGGTTCTGTGTCCATCCCTCGAATGATAGTTGGAACACTGACAGGAAAATAATGACGGTGTAAATAGGAAGTACTCGGGCTGACCTCCCCAGTGCCTCTGTGCTTACCACGAACCCGACGCTGACTCGTCTGATAGTAACACCTCGTCTGTACTATGTTAACCGCCGATTACACAGTGTATTCACTTAGGATGTGGTGCAGCCTATTATAAAGGCCAAGGTAGGCCTTGAAGACCTTTCGTATCGCGCAGAAATCCCCCTAAAATTTCAGTATTCACCTGAGCCGTCTGACGTCTGTATATCGAACTCGTTCGTACAAGGTGATAGTGCCAGTTCTGTTTCCGGTCTGTTGTATTTTCCCCTTCCTCAAGTTTGTGTCTCTTTTCTGATATGCGGAATCATTTATTTTGCGGACTTTGTAGAAGGTTAAGTTTTTAAAATAAAAATTCAAACAAAATTTTCGGCTACAGTATCTTTTCTCTTCCTCAGGCATTTAGGCAAAATAGTCAAAAGTGTTCCAGAACACTGAGACACATCTTGGGGCCCAAATGCGAATTGTTTCCCTTACTCCTTGAAATGAGGGCACCAAAATGTTTGCGTTAATTTTTGTTGTACCTACGGAAAGGTGAAATCCAGAAACGAAGTTATTCCACATGTGTTATACCGCAGTATTAAACCGACAGCATCTTTTCGAATAGTTTAATTGCTTATTTGCGTGGTAAGGTGTGACCAACAGCTTATATTAAACATTTCACAATAAAATGCCTTTTATTTTTAATATACTCGCTTGTTTCGGAATTTTGCCAATATTTCAGTGCATATCATTCTATATCGCAACTAACCGCCATGAGATAATCTTCAAGTTCTACAAGAGAAAAGTTGCTGGAGGCTTTACTGGCCAAGTCTCATAGTAACACACAAAATATTGATCTTGTAAACAACATTGCAATATTTGAAACAAGGCAAAAAACACGAAAGTAAATGGAGCACAAAATCGCCAAGTCTGAGAGATTTTAATCCTATTCAAGTGTAGTTCGTTTTCAAGGAAATTCACTACTTCGGCGAACAGAGAGAATGTAGTCTTCAAGATGGTAGGCTGGTAACCGAGTACAAATTCACAGACCTTTCGTAGGAATATGTGACTGCCATATTCAGAGCAGAATTAGTATTACGCCGTGACGACAAAGTCAGAAAATTCGTTGGTAAATTTATACGACACTGCACGGCGTCATGTCCCGTAATGCGGTATTAGCAATGGGAAGCACCCTGAGAACTTCATGTCTGTCACAAATTATCCCCTCCCCGTGTTCCCATAAATCAAAAGACACAATTATTTATTTGTATTAACGCCGAACAACGTCCCTGAAACAAGCGTCTACCCACGGTCCTCTTACGTCAAACAACACCCCCCCCCCCCCCACATCTTTGGTGCAAAACGAAAGGCCCCTTTTTTATGGCCCCCTGAACGCCGACGGTTGCCAATATTTTAGCCCCCTTTAAAAACGTAA
>Ga0123354_10013059_pt1 | contig 12868 bp, 6 predicted proteins | sample TergutLab28metaG_2_FD_97872 | JGI IMG/M metagenome (GOLD analysis project Ga0123354, IMG submission 97872) | Labiotermes labralis P4 segment gut microbial communities from Petit-Saut dam, French Guiana - Lab288 P4 | ecosystem: Host-associated > Arthropoda: Insects > Digestive system > Gut ...
GCCTGTGTTGCGGCCGGCGGTGGCATTTTCGAAAATCAGCTTTAAGCACCGATAAATTCAAATTAAAGGTAATTTCACGAAGTTAACTTTACATTCGTGCTTTAAATGTATCATGTATTATGCCGGTTTATTATTTTGTTCCGTTTATTGTCAGTAATCGTTACCTTCTATTCCGAGATTCGAACGGGCATAACTCCGTAACCGACCAAAATCGGACACATGTTTATATGAACTTTTTTAATCACAAAGACCTAGGAAATCACCTCCTGCAGTTATGCCCTAAAGTCGTGAAACACCCTGTATATATATCAGGGTAATTTTCATCGCAAGTACATGTATCTTAAGCTTTATATGCTTATGTTGGGGAGGATTGAAAGACCGGATAAAAACAGACGACCCTTGGATTAAACATGTCTTGTGGTTCCCCTCAAGCTTATTTACCTGGCACTACATTCTCCAGTACATAAAATGGGCAACAACAGCTACTTGGCCGAGTTAAATGTGAGGAGTATATAAGATTCTCTGTAATAATAACTGACATAGAACCAGAATCAACGTGTCTCTTCCTTGTATGACGTTGTGGAAACAAAAATGTGTACTAGATGGTTCCTAGGTTCGATCCTTACAGAGTTACAGGTACAGCTCTTTGTATTACACGTGGCTTAGAATGTTACTGAGTAAAACTAGAACACCCAACCCTTGTTTTTACGTCTGTTTCTTTTTGAGATTGACATACACAACAATTATGAAAGTGGATCACTTCAGAGTTGTTCTTAAATTTAGAGTTGTTTCCAATGTTTGAAACTTTAACAATTTGTGGAATTTGTAAGATACTGTTTAATAATAACTGATATAGAATCAGAATCGTCATATTTCTTCCTTGTGTGAATTTGTTAAAATAAACTAACATTTACATATAAGAGCGGAAACGAATGTCTTATTTTTGATAGGTGGGTCAAGTCTGGTAAACGAAATCAACAGAGGAGAAAACAAAATGTCAGATTATTTACCCCGGAAGGTGTAGAACATCACGATCCTACACTTTGTCGATGAAAACTCCAAATGTATATCGTGTGTGTATATGTATTGCTATTAAAATTAACATTAGGAAACGATGAATATATTCACCAGTTGATTTAGGTCTGAATGATGACTCTGCCCATTCACTGTGTTGTACCGCTAGTTATGTTAAGCACACCGCTGTGACTAAAATCATGTAACAATTCGAAGGAACTAGAACTACTCACATCACACTACATAATAAAAGCAATTTTTTACTCTCATGCACACAAAAACACACACACAAACACACATGTAAATAACCTTTAGACTCCTAACGTCAACTATAGTTGGCGTACCGCACCGCTAACCTCCAAAGTTCCATTTTATATACTTATTCAATAAATAAAGGAACCGAATATTTTAAACATGGTATATACTCTCCGTTTTTTTCTCTTCAAAGTGCATTTTGTTTCATAATTCTAACATATTTGGTTCCTGTACTTTTCACATTTTATATACAGAGTGTGCTAAAATTAAAAACATAGTTCCGGCGCCAAAAGGTTAAACTCCGTGTCGACAGAAGTGGGAAATAAACACTTTTCGTTTATGAAAACAAACAAAATAGTTAAAGTAACAAGGAAAAACAGCATCATATAAAAACATATCACTGTAGAATATCAATAAAACTATGCAGCACGTCCATAGTGTAATTTTATTAAAATTAATAAGTTACGTACGTAGATGTGTACATGAATACATGATTCATTTGAAGGACGGCTCTGCACATACACCGTGTTGTACCGATTTCTTATGGAAATTTATTCAGCACACACAGCACACTGCTGTGCCAAAATAATCTAGCATTTCTAAGGAATACTTCAAATGTACCAGAATAGCTCACAACCTGACAATGAATGAAAGCAATTTTATCTCCTACGTACACACTCACATGTAATTAAATACAAGAGGGAAAACAAATTTCTCTTCGTATATGAATACAAGTTATTTATGGGGGTTTTGGTCCTGAATTTCCTTCGGGACATTTAGAGAGACAAAAAAAGAACATCAGTCACTAAATCCCAAAATCAACAGAGAAAAAATATATTAACCTTAATGTCTGCTTTAATAATATCCTCAAGAAATTGATGTTAAAAAACAAAGTATAAGAAAAAAAAATATATAAAATTCACTTTATTTCATGAATTTTCCTGAAATTATCTTCAAATAGGACGAAATACAAAATTATCTGTATTTTAATTTTTGAACACTTTACATGCATTTTCTTACAGCAACATAAATTTAATTGTCATTACTCTTAATTATCATATTTAAAAATGAGTGAAATAAATATCCTACTTGTAAGTGAAGAGGATGAAAATGTATTTACAAAATCAATTTCTTCTTCTAAGTTCCATATTAGTAGAAGGGGTATTTGCTTTGCAAAGGCAGGTTAAGTAGCTTTTGAGATGTTCTCTGAACACAGAACTGGTACAGAATATTGCTACAGGATTGAGACAAGAATTATTTAATAGCAAACAGTCTGAAATCAGTTGCATGAAGTATAATTTTTTCAGCAAATATAAATAACCATCAGTATTAAACCGATAAAATATCCAGTCAATGCTGAAAATATAAACGGTAAAGCAGAGGTGAAAAGGCACGTAGCTTATCAAAAAAACAACAGTAAGCCCCACCACAAGCTTAGCAGCATTTTTCGTGTGTTCAGTTTAGGATTTTGTGTCTCCTCAGATATAGGAAAAGAACTTTTAACAAGATGGCGAGCCGTCATAGTGTAAGTGAAGGCAATCACGCAGAGGGGATAAACACAGGACACAAACAGTTCGAATACAACTACACGTTTATAATAGGCTACATTATTTGTTTCTATAGAAGGACCTAAACATAGACCCTTTGAGAGGACTGAAGGAATGGCGAATAGTACAGACACAATCCACTCTCCAATAATGGTAGCCACACCAACACGCCATGTTCGTTGTGAAGAGAGACGGACGTGTAAAGTGTTCACTGTTACCCTGTAACGCTGGATGCTGAGCACAGCTACAGGGTACGTTGACAGACCGACTGACATTCGAAAGCCAAATAAAAAGAACATACAAGAAAACACGGGTCTAAAAGCCACAATGTTACCTAAGATTTCACCCTTTAAATAAATCATATCGCTTATAGCCAAGTTAATTATGTACATATTGGGAAGAGTTCTCATGTCCTTGTTGCATATGATAATGATAAGAATATTAATATTGCCGGTAGCGCCAAATATTGATATAAGTATGCCTAGTGCTGTTTGGAGATGTTCCATTATATTATTGTATTGTTTATATTCGTTTTCCTTTTCGTCGTCCGGATGTTTATTATGTTTTTGCTTATATTCATCTTTATTAATTATATTATCCTGTATGCACTGAAGTTCCTTTAACACCCACTGCCACGTTCTATTCCTTTCGCTCGGTGAGCCACATTCCGGTTCAGCTACATGAGAAACTATCCGTATGTTATGATCCTTACACCATCGACACACTTCCTTCAGCGGACAGTCACACTGTAGCGGGTTTCCATACAGAGGCAGTGCGGAAAGTTCCGGCAATGATATCAATATATTTATATCTATACTTCTCAAATTATTGTTGCTCAGGTCAAGCGTTTCCAATGAACTGACGTTTGCAAACGTTTCAATTGACACTGAACTCATATTGCACATATGTATATCAAGAAACGTCAGAGAATGTGAAGTGATGAAATGGCGGTCAGTTGGTATTTGTAGGCCTCCATTTGCACACAAAAATCTAAGCGTTCGAGTTTGGTTAATCCAACGAAAATATCTGGATATAATTTCAATAATTCATTTCCTTCCAAATTTATATGTTGTAAATTAACCAAATCCGAGAACACATCAACATCCAGATGCTCAACTTTGTTATATTCTAAGCCAAGATATTCCAGACCACTCACACTTTCAAATGTGCGTCCTGTTATTTCCCTTATCTCGTTTTTCCGCATTGACAAAAACACCGAAATTGTAAGCCCATTGAATGATCCCAACTCAGTTGTTTGCAGTCCACAGTGGTCTAAGGTAAGAAAATTCAGCTCAGTCAGTCCGTTTGAAATAAAACTGTCCTTCTCCAAAGATGTTATATTGTTGCCATCAAGAACGAGTTCTTGAACGTATGTAAGATAGACTGAAGGAATATTGTGTAGAGACTTACTGGAACAGTCGACAAAGTAACACCCTGCATCACACCAGCATTCCTTAGGACAAAGTTTGGTCACTCTATATAGCAGGATCACCAACCACAACCAGGATATTACAGCAGGTGTTGCCAACAGCAGTGAAACCAACACCACAGTCACTGTCTTTGCCATGGAGGGCTGCTGTAATCTGCACATAGCGAGAAACTGCGTCTTAACCTTACTGTGTTTGTTATGAAGAAGTGTGGAAAGATAATTAAGGACATTATGGAGGGTTGCCTTAAATTGTGGTTCTGAAGCACCCTTGAACTAGCGAACGCTCACAATTCGCATGACATATACACACTTACTTACTCACTCCATGGTGCAGAGTCCTTCTTGAGCAGCGAACTGGTTTGCAGCTAGTCAAGAAATTCCCCGCATTTCACGGAACCCGAAGGTTCATTACCGCACTCACAGGCGTCCGCCACCTATCTCTATCCTGGGCCAGCCCAATCCAGTCCATATACCGACATCCCACCTCCTGGAGATCCAACCTAATATTATCCACCCATCTACGTCTAGGTCTCCACAGCATGACACACATACACACACACACACACACATTATTTTATAACTCAACAGCGTGTCTTAGTCCTGATTAATGAATGCTTCTATAATTTTCTGTTTGCATATCAAATAATTTCTAATACGACAACCGCTGAAATGAATGAATGTGTTGGTGTTGTGTTCTACATGCATGTTTAAACATTCTTGCTGCTTCAGATTTTCGTGGTTTTTTTTTTAACTTTTTAATCTGTTCTTGATGAATCTGACGTTGGATGTCACACTTACTTTGTTACATTTTTACCTCAAATTAATTTGTTTTCATTTCTAACACAAACCTCTAATATTAAGACTCTCTTTATTGCGCACGTCATACAATTTCTTAACAGTCTGTGTACCGTAGCTCATTAGGTCAGTAGCCGACCGCCCATTACAATGGCTCGGGTGTCAACTCATTCCGGTCCATTTTACATTCGTCAAAGGCAAGTGACACTTGACAAGATCTTCCTCAATACACTTCCGCCATCCCCGGTCACTACTGTTCCAATAACGCTAAATATTCATGCTTTATTGTGTATTCTCATTAGTCTAAAATCTTAGGGTTTACAGCGTCTCGCAATAAAATGTTTTCGTTCGTCACACTTTTGAATGTCAGCGAAGGGCTCGGTCGAGAAGGGAGGGGGTGGGTTGTCTTTATACTCAGAAACTGTCGGTTTGATACAGCCTATAATGTAATAAGGTAGGTAAACTTATAGTTTGAATAATTTAAACTACTTCACTTATTGTAAAAATTGCGATTGGTGACATCGTATTGTCTGTCCTTCTGCCCGTCCTTCCACACGTCTCCCAGCTAAAGGGTTTTAATGACATTTTGATATTTGGATATTTTTTAAAAAATCTGTCGAGCATATTCAAGCTTCAATCAAATATCACAAGAATAGCGGTACTTCATATAAAGCTCAGTATACATTTTTATAATATCTCTCTCAGTTCTCTTATAATGAATATGTTTCAGACAAAAATTGTAGATGAAATGGAAACACGTATTTACATTCAAAAAGTATTATTCAAAAATTCTTTCGTTTGTAAAATAATGTGGAAAAATGTTGTGGACCCGGACAGGCCTCAGGTATCAATATGGCGCATGCGTATTACGCGCTGGATAACGCAGGATACAATCATACTCTCAAAACACGTAATAGTTGTGGTTTCAAGGGCAAGACTGTTTGCACGCACGTGCAGAAATTGCACATTCTACATACATACTTTGATCGTCAAATCCAATTTATATTTACATATTCATTTCACACTACAGAGAACACAGTATGATTCTATTAGAAAGACCCGTCGATCTGTTTATTGTTAAGACCTGAATGGAAATTACAAATTGGGTACATCAGAATGCACTATTTTATTTTAATCTTGCTGTACTTACAGTAACTGCTGTGTTTTAGACGGCTAATTACTATGTCAAATATGCTGAGGGCGGTCCTTCTACTGGCTGCGGGTTGAATAGTTCCAGCTGGGTCCAGCCAAGGAGGTGTTCGGTAAGCAGCTACTGACTGTCTGAACTTAAGGAAACTAAATGATGAAATGGTCAACTTACCAATCTTTATAATCTAACAACATACCGAAGGTATCCTTAATTTGATGTTGTGGTGGGGCGTACATGGTCAAATGATTCTGATGTCTGTGCTGGCGGTAGCGTAGCTATTGGTGGGACCTTCAGTGACAGACAGGTCAAAGGTGATGATCCAGAGGTAAAGAGATACCCTGGTCCTACACGTTGGTTTGGGCGTGGGGCTGAAAACCAAATCAATAGAATTATTCTATTGAGAAGTTTCTAAGTAGAGGCTAAAGTGCAACAAGTACTGTAATGTCGGAATAAGAAGAAGAATAATAAGAAGCAGACTCTAACAACAAAGAAATTCCTCTCGTTTCAAGTTGCTCAGCATTTGTTACACACAAACAAATACTCAGGTGATGTGTTCAGTAGATAGTGCTGCGTGGAGAGATATTGTGAGAATAGAATGGAATTATGACAGCTGTTTGAATGGTGTAATGTAATTAGTTGAGAGTAAATCAGTAGTGACTTTATGTGCTAATTTATTTAAGTGTAGATAAGTGACTTCCCATCCAAAGTTTCTAATGTCTATATGTGCAGCCTAACTTCAGTGACGTGTGTTTAGATTTCGTGATAAAAATTTGTTACACAAGTTTACTGTGTGTGGAGAAAATAACAACAGTTGTAACATTAAGTAATTATAGGGAGTTTGAATGTCGAGGTATCTTTTTCATGTTGGCAACAGCACTTTAAATAATGCTTTAACCTTTTGGCGCAGGAATTATTTTTTAAATTTAGAACACCCTGTATATAAAATGTGAATAATACAGGAACCAAATACGTTAAAATTATGAAACAAACTGCATTTTGAAGAAACAAAAGCGGAGAGTATATACCATGTTTAAAATATTCAGTACCTATATTTGTTGAATAAATATATAAAATGCAACTTTAGAGGTTAGCGGTGCGGTACGACCACTATACTTGACATTAGGCGTCTAAACGTTAAATGCCTACTGCAATTAAGAGTGCAGAAGCACAGAGCTGCAGGACTGGAAAAAGAATTCAAGAAATATAAGCATGTTGTAATACAAAATGTAGACAATATTTCTTCCACTCCAACGACATACAACAATTCCTGTTTAACGGTATTACTTTCACTCTAAGTTGCACCGTAATATGTGACAAGGCACATAACTAACTGCGAAACAACAGTAAGTCATGAAATGATTGTTGGAGTTCTTTTAAGTTCTTTCGCTTGAGGATGCTGAGTGTTCTGAGATAGAGGACGAGAACACTACAGAACATTACAGGTTGCATAATGTGACAGAACACCAGAACATATTGTGCAAGTACACAGGAAGCAAAGAGTTCAGACACATAGAAGATACCATAGTAACTTGTAGTAAGGTAATGACTGTATTCTTGAGCCACGTTCTTTGAGAATGTGAAATGCTATCAATAATGCAGCTACAATTCAAAATCCACAAATTTGCATGTTGTGTGAACGTAAACCAGGTATCCCATAACAAAACACGATGCAGTAAACAACAGGTGGTTACATAACTGCAGGGCTGAACAGGGAGATTTTAATGACAGTCGAAGATTAGATTTATAGTGTATAGCTGCCAGCTAATAAATGTAACTGAATGGCCCCCGTTTACATAATTATAATATAAATGGCTTGTAACCGTGTGTTGTGACATCAAGACGTTCATATTATAAATTATTTGAACATTGAACTTACATGAGAAATTATTGGTAAATAATTTCTTTAAGTTTTTGCATCCTCTTCTCCAAATTGGTTTGATACGGAAACACAATTAGACATTTCTACTGCATCAAAATTATTGAGTTAACTGTAACCCTCTGTTTCCCCCGGTAATTTTACAGATAACGGGGGGGGGGGAGGATCAGAGAAAATCTCGTACACTGGTGGTGTGGTTGAAGTAGAAAGAGCCTGTCTTTATTTGCTCAGGTGTATGGACGTAATAGATCTAGTGTCCAGGTTTCTTTCCGTCTTATTTCGATATTACATTGAAATGACAGCACTGACCTCTCGTTATTATTATTATTATTATTATTATCATCATCATCATAATAATAATCATTACTATCATCATCTACCGTTCAGCGAAATATTTAAGTTTCAAACGATTGTAATTTCGCCTTTAATTATCATATTTTTCATGTTACATCTATCACAGATTTTCGCCCTCTCTGCCCGAATTCTCTAGCAATCCGAATTACCCTCCCAACACAGTCCGCATTGCCAAGGGACTGCTGTGTGTAGCGTACGTAGATGTCACTAAGCATACACTTACAACGTGTACGTTCGTTTGCAGTTTATTAGCAACACACAACCATGTTTATTATGCAGAACAAAAATTGCACTACATATATATAATATTACTACATGTTTCAATGCATCTGCTTCATCATCAGGAAGTTTTAACCGTGTGTTTTGCTAAAGCTAGAAAATTATTAAACTTACAACTCAGTAAAATTAGTACATTAAAATAATTCATGTGTTAATTGTTGAATGACAAAATACAATCTGAAAATTGTTAATAATTATAACACGTGGAAATTGTTGGTTTGGTTGCTGCAGATACAATAAGGACAGTCTTGTGGGTGTAATCCTAAACTGAATTATCATAAAATATATAAGGTAAACGTAATGTGAACAGAGAGGTTAAATATATTATATGTGATGAAAGTACGCAATGTTGATATTCCTGTATGCTGATTTGATGATAACTGAACTGCAAGCTGACATCGAACTGTGTGTTGTATCGTCTTTTGACGTTAGTCAATTTGTATAGTGGGCTCATGTCGTTGACCCTCTATCAAATGATCAATATATCTTGTTGTTGGAAGATATGCATGGAGAGTGATTGCCAGCGGTTATTATTTTTAAATATTTTTTTTACCATGGGATCTTCATCCATAGCTATTATTTGATTTTCCTCTATGAAAGTATCGGATAGTCTGTTTCAGTGTATCTTTATGTATTATGACCATGGTCCTAGCTTTATCTGCTTTTGGTATTGTTAGTTTATTTTCTCCAATAGTCTTTTATTTTTTTTAGATTATATTGATGAACTTTATGTAATGTATTACGTGTATTTTTTTTTCAATAACCTATTTAATTTTTCTAGCCGCTAGATAACCGAAAGTATTTTGTTTTTTGTTTTGTGTCTAAGTATTTAATAGCATTTTCTGTACCTATTCTAAATGGTTTTATAAATTTTTTGGGGGTGTCATTTTCTATTGCTTACCCAAATCCTTGTTTCAAAGTGTTTATTTTTTCCCGCCTTAGTTTTACTCGTGTTTACTAGTCGTGCATGGAAATCGTGTTTCATTGTTCCTTTGTAATGGCTAATGTAGAGTTTGTGTCCTTGACATGCTTTCAGTTACTACTAGAAGAAGTCCATCAATTTATCTAATTGCGAATTAGTTGTTTTTTTGTATATACTGCAACACACTATTTAAGTTATTTATACATCCTAAATTCATTCTTTACAATTGTTCCTTTACAATTGTTCCTTTACAATTGTTCCTTTACCTTTGTTTCTTAGAGTACAAAAATTTTATTTCTTGCATAAGTCTGTGTTTAGTTTTTGATATTTTTGTCTTCTAGCTCTGTATATTGATTCAGTTAAGTTCGATCTGGTTATAATTAAGCGTTAGTTGCTTGGCTTTGCATAATTTGTTGTACCAGATGGCGGCGTTCGTAGTTGGAAACATTATCTTCGTGTTTTTTTGTAGATGTTATAAATTACTGGTTGTTAAGCATCTATTATGTTAATGTATATACCTTGCATCGTGTTCACTTTATTATTAACCTGAACAAAAAATATATTTTTTGTGCATTTGTTGGTCTGCGTATTAAACTGTGCAAGATATTTGTTACGTACAATGAAGCCCTACCGCGTATTGCCAAATCAAAGCAACAAAACCTCGTACAAACTTTTAGTTATTCATATTTTGTGTAGCTTAACCTTTTGGCGCCGGAATTTTTTTTTAAATTTTAGCACACCCTGTATATAAAATGTGAATAATACAGGAACCAAATACGTTAGAATTATGAAACAAACCGCAGTTTGAAGAGAAAAAAAAGGAGAGTATATACCATGTTTAAAGTATTCAGAACCTATATTTGTTGAATAAATATATAAAATGCAACTTTGGAGGTTAGCGGTGCGGTACATCAACTATAGTTGACATTAGGCGTCTAAAGGTTAAACATGTTGGTGTGTGCTGAAGACAAAATCTGCTTATTTTACAGTTACACCATGAAGGCCTCATTGTGATGCTGAGTAGCTAGTTTGTATAAATGTTGCTACTGTATGGATTTTAACACTTTAAATTCCGAGTTAAATCCCATCTGCCATTTGCTAGCATTATTAGGAACTCACCATATTCTCCACGTTAGCAGGATAAGGGTTAACTAGAAAAGGTATTATACGAATTTGAATCTAATTTGCCTTCGACAGAGGTTAAGTTCATAAAAATGTAAATCAGTACGGAAATTCGTGCTTTATTAGCAAATAATACAGTATTATGAATACATTAAAACTGTCTGGAGGAACCACACGACACTCAGAAGTCACCACTGTACCAGCGAGTTTGCAGCTTTTAGTTCCTGCTCTTCTAGAATGCACAAAAAAAAGATTACCAGAATTTCAGTTTAATTATAGCCTTCTAGTCAGTTCACCCCTTCACCAATACGGACCGCAATAGACTGTTCACAGACAGCTCTGTATTATTTATATATGTGACGAATTTCGTAGATCGTCAGGCAGGTAGACCGAAGGTGTGGTCTTATTTATTTAATGGCGATGTGCACAGGGAAAGCTAAGAGAGTAACAACTAAACTTGCAGGAAAATAACTTCTGTACTTAATTGATATCCGTGAAGGACAAGGAAACTAACGATATTTTCGTCGTTTCTTAATCTAAAAATTAATTAAGCCTTTTGAAACACATTTGTTTAGTGTCAGTTCATTATTTTCTAAGGTAATATAATATAATATTATATAAAATATTATAGAAACAACAAATATCAAAACCAATATAATAAACCGAATAATATTCAAATCACCAAACATATAATCGTCACTATAAAGAATAACCAAGGAAGAAATAATAAAGACAAATCCTATAAACAATAAAGACATCCACTCAAACAAAAAAGTCATAATAACTGATCTACCAATCAATGTAATAATATTCCAATCAATAAAGTAAACCAAATCACTTATAATAAATTAAACACCACAAAAACAACAAAATCAACCTAAAAGAAACAAAAAATCTAACAAAACAAATAGACAAAAACATAAATCTAAAATATAAACCTATATCATCGGCACCAGAAACCAATATTTTCATTTAAACTATTTAGATTTAATTAAATTTAAACCCAAAAAACAGCAACATCCACCTTCAAAACAATTAAATTTAATGGGAATCAATGCAAAAATAACAACAAGAATTCACGGACATACCCTAAAAACAAGAATAAAGACCAGAATAAATAGAACCATGTTGACTCTAATATAAAATTTTAAATTATGAATGGGATTTAGGCATTTAATGTCTTTGCAAATTTTTTTTGAATGGACTATGTAATTCAAAGACTTAATTATTATCATGAGGTTATATTTTTAGATTATCTTCTCTTCAGCTGGATTATTCAAATCTTTTTTCAATGTCAATCAACAAACAAATTTGTTTCCAACTTAAGATCTGAAAGACAGTAAGACAATTTTCCTAACTTTAGGACCTGAAAATTCTGTTTTCACGTTTCACGTATAAAGATTGTCACAATATTACTAAATCCTATCAGTCATTGCAAAATTTTAATAAAGAATCTCCTAATTAGTTTTGTGTTAATAAACGTGTGTTTTCTCCTTTTAAATATAAATTAGCTTATCGACAGTTTAAAAATTTTGAACCAACTAATCTATGAAAATCATAGACCTGATTCCGTCCTCAGGAAGATTTAATAGCTAAATTTTTTTACTTACTTACTTCCATACTTACTTCCTCACTTACTTACTTACTTAATCCAAGAAGCAGAGTCCTTCCTTAGAAGCTCACCGGTTTTAAGTTAGTCAAGAAACTCCCCTCATTTTATGGAACCCGAACGTTCATTGCAGTAGTCAAATGTGTCCGCCAACTGTCGCTATCAATTCAACTACAGGAGTTTCAGGAAATCAGAGTGTAGCTCTTAGGTTAAAGTGGTTTCCTGTTTACACTTAGAAGAGTAAAAAACAGGCAATTTCTTGTGATTAAAGATGCTCTTTAGTCATAAATATAATTAAATATAGCGCTAAATCAAATAAGCAGGTCCATAAACCAGTGCTTAAACTTTTGACGCGGGAATTATTTTTTTAATTTTAGCACATCCTGTATACAGAATGTGAATAATACGGGAACCAAATACGTTAGAATTATGAAACAAACTGCATTTTGAAGAGAAAAAAACGGAGAGTATATACCATGTTTAAAATATTCAGTACCTATATTTGTTGAATAAATA
>Ga0123354_10013060_pt1 | contig 12867 bp, 11 predicted proteins | sample TergutLab28metaG_2_FD_97872 | JGI IMG/M metagenome (GOLD analysis project Ga0123354, IMG submission 97872) | Labiotermes labralis P4 segment gut microbial communities from Petit-Saut dam, French Guiana - Lab288 P4 | ecosystem: Host-associated > Arthropoda: Insects > Digestive system > Gut ...
CAATGTGTGCACAGCATCCTGTGACTTAACCTGTAAAGAATAGGCCTGAAGATGACTGTTCAATAGTCGAAACATGTAGCCTATGTAATTCCCAATGTGTGCACAGCATCCTGTGACTTAACCCTTTAAACGCTAAAATAAATCCCATATGCTATTTGCTGGCATTATTAGGAGCTCATCATATTCTCCACGTTAGCAGGGTAAAGGTTAATCTGCAAAGAATAGGCCTGAAGATTACTGTTCAATAGTCGAAACATGTAGCCTACATAATTACCTTGTGTAATAAAAACAGTTGTGCTGACGTACACCATTAATATCATAATAGTTCCCTACAGTCTCGGCGGACAGTCCCGGACCGTCTTATAATTCGATTGCCACCGGTCGCACTTACCTTATCACGGCTGCCCCCTGTGTAGAAATCTCCCACAAGTCTTGATGCTTTGTTGGTTTGTACAACTTGACAGCACTGTACTCACAGTTAACACTGATTATGAATATCTTATTTCATGGGTTGTATTGCTCTGGTTCGACATGTGTTGGTGTTAAGTTGTGGTTTGGCTGGGATACCACACCACAACGTAACACCAACACACATTGAACCAGTGCAATACAACCCATGAAATAACTCAACAAATAAGTCACAAGCTCCTGAGGATGGATGTACTAACACTCAAAATACGCTGAGCATTAAATAATGAAATAATAAAGCAAGTGACATCAAGTTGGTCTATCTTTATTCAACTATTCAAATGGCTCTTCAAGAAAGTGAGAGGATGGATTTGGCTCAGGAAAGGGAGAAGTGGCGGGCACATACGAATACTGTAAGTGTTTCTCAACCGCCAGGCCGTGGCCCGGTACCGGGCCCTGGCATCAATTATACTGGGCCGCGAGAGGTTCTCCTGGAATTTGTCATTTTAGTTTTCTAAGCAATTTTCATGAATAAATGTTTTATAGTGGAAATATTCTGAGGAGAGAAATATTCGTGAATGTGTTGAAAAACTCAGACCCAGATGTTGGCCTGAAGAAACTACAGTATGCTACAAGATTTCATTAGTCCAGTGATTGATAACTAATTTAAATGTAATTTTATATTTGTCAACATGCCACACCATATGCATAAATGTACTAATACTCTTTGCGATTATGCCATAATTAATTATTAATACCTATGTTAGTTTAATGTATGAACTTAAAAAAATGGAAAGGTATTTACAAGTAAATTTGTTGTGACCGGGCCCTCATCTTATGAAAAAAGAATTTACTGGACCGCGGTCTCACAAAGGTTGAGAAACACTGCTGTAAGGAACCTTCGGGTTCCAAAAAGTACTGGGAATTTCTTAACTGAGAAACTGTCATCAGCTTCTAGAGAACGACTCTGCTCCAAGGAGTTTTACCTGCTGTACTTCATTGTATTGTATTGTCCTGAGGAAGGGGGATAGCATACTCCGTATAGCGCATAGGTGATGCCCTGGATGATCCGGGTTTGAGTCCTGGCAGCTAAAAGCGATTTTTCTCTTTCCCAAAAAGCCCAGGCTGGCTCTCTGGCCAACCCAACCTCCTAGTAAATGGGTACTGGGGTTCTTTCCCCAAGGGAAAAGTGACCGTGATGTGCATTTGTCCACTTATCTCTATCTAGTGCCCAGGTTAAGAATAAGTGGATCTATACCTCTAATCCCTCCCTCTATATCCTTTCATGGCATAGACAAGAAAAACAACTACCCTTACCATTAATGCGTCAGCCATGACTGGTATCTGTTAGCCTACACACAATCCTCATTGACATTATCACAGTCCAACATGGCGTTTGTGCGCAGAGCTGGCTAGTTGGCATTTCTGTTGGTTAAAGTGCTCTGTGACGCGAGATTTGAAATGCACGGCAACTTTCCAGTACATGAAGTTGGTTTTAATGAAAATGCCGTTAACAGCAATCTAGCCATAGAAAATTACAGAAAAGGAATGTTACTTTGCCACCTCGGAACATAAACATTCAGTCCCTTCAGTATGGATAAGAAACCAAGTATGTCAGTTTGTGTTATTCTTTAAGTTGCTCAACATGTTTCGGGCAACCATGTGCCCATCTTCAGGAGCTGATGACTGTGTAGTGTTATCGCTACATGTTGATATTGTGCCGTGGTTGCAGGAAGGCTGTCAGAACCCGTTAGCAGGTAGTGTGTCCATTGAGGAGTTTGTAGCACAACTCATCAGCTCCTGAAGATGGGCACATGGTTGCCCGAAACATGTTGAACAACTTGTAAAGGAGAAATAAAGGATAACACAAAGTGACATCTAGTTGGTTTCTTATCCATACTGAATTACGGTGCACGGTTAACCACACATCAGATTCAGTCCCTTCTAAATCTAGTGGCATAATGTCCCCTCCACCAACTACCAAAAAGGCCGGTTCTCCTTTCTACCTGATGCAGGTCTGTCTGTTCAATACAATACATGGAGCATAACATGTTTTAACGCTCAAGAAGCCGCAGGCGGCAGAGGCCAATTGAAATGTGATGGCACACATGCAGAAACCAGAGTTCATCTTTCAGCGAAAAGGACGAGTCCATTTACATCTGGCGGGGGGGGCGACAGTTCAGTCGACTACTGGCAGCTGAGTTGTGCGCATCAGCGGTAGTAATGCTGGATACACCATGTTCTGAGGTAGTGTGAAGAGTACTGGCTACCTACTCCATTCGAAAGTTTCCCCTTCACTTCCCCTCCCGTGCGTTATCATGTGCCATCACATTTCAACTGCAGTCTACAATCTAACTGTGATGGCACAGACACTGAAGCAAGCTTCGTACTGTACATCAGTAACAAGTAACATCAGGAGTTAGCTCACAAGCTAAGCGAAGTGGGGTCAGTTGTAATTTTTTTTGGAGAAAAATAAAATGTAGATTTTTTGGTGAGTTTCTGTACCAAAACAATATTCTGAAAAATGTCCTCATGAGAAAACAAAAGGGCAAAATTACTCCTACTTTAGTGGGTTAAATGTTTTTGAAACAGGCCAATTTTAACGGTAGGATCTTATGCGATGCGACGCCCTGTAGTTTGGAGAACAGGTATCTCTGTTTCAGAAGAAACTCTTGCCTACTTCTTCATAATTTCTGAAAGTGAGAGGCAGCAGATGCTTCATCAACGTCCATATATATCAGTCAAACTACACAGCGTCATATCCCACCAGACCGTAATCCTCAGTTGCTTTATGAAGATTCACAAGACACAGGCAATGCCTCTGCAGAACTATGAACAGTCAACGCTGTTGGTAGGCCAGCTGCAACACTGCTACTGACACAGATTTCAACATATACAAAGTTACCCTTGCTGCTGTACGTCACAGCAGATTTCAGTTCAGTCTATCCAGCAGGCGTACACCTCAGACAAGTCATATTAAGGCAACAAGCAAGCAACTGTAATTAAAGAAAGAAGTGATTTCTGAGATCTCTATTTCCGAAAGTTTTTTGTGGGACACAAGTCAGGAACCGAACTGCAATTTCACAACACCTCTGTCTATAATTTTGTATTGCTGCAAAACTTTGCCTCTTTCTCTGCTCACAGAGAAAGGGTAAAGGTAAAGGTACAGTTCACCCTACAACAGGCCACCAAGGCCCATAGGGGGAGAAGAGTTATAGCTCTACTCTTTCTTGAACCTCTGAGCTAGATGGGGTGGGTGGTCAACGCCACGCCCCGGTCGCTTTACCTGCGGAAAGACCTGGTACCCGTTGTACAAGAGGATGGGTGGGTCCAAGAGGTGGTCTGGACAGGTGCGGAAAATCTCCCTTGGACCAGGATTCGATCCCTGGACCGTCCAGCCCATAGCGAGTTGTTAAACCGACTGTGCTCTCACGGGCCCAGGACGAGGGTACACAAACAAATATGTATTCAGGAAGAAATCTGAACCTGAAAGAGAGGAATATGGAGAAAATTACATCATATGGAGCTTCATTATTTGTTCGCATACTCACTTCATGATGATGATGTAAATAAATACTGTAAAGATGAAAAAAAGATAAAGATAACTCAACGTAACGATGTAAATCACTGAGTGTTTTTAAACTATAACTTTAGCAAGGAACAATGTATGCTCCCTGAGGATGATCGTGTAATCGAAACATGTAGGAGCGTTTTAAGTGTTTTAATGTGAATTTTAGATTATTAAATGAATATATGTACATTTGTTGGTGTATTAATTAAGCAAACATATTTCATGTATTTAGAGATTTACTTAAATTTTAATTATGGGTGTAAAAACCTGTTCTCTCATATTTAGGAAAGAATATAAGCTGATGGAATTCAAGAACAGGGTGATGAGGGCCTAAAGAGGAGGAGGTAACATTTTCTAGTTGTAATAATGAGCTCCATGATTTGTATTCCTCATCAAACATTACTTGGGTGAGCAAATCAGGACAAAAAAGGCAAGAAATGTGGGAAACTACACGATGGCAGTTAACTTGCATATGAGCAATAGATCAACGCATGATGGAAGCTTATAAGAACGTAATTAGCTTCCTGCACACTGAAATGTATTATTCAGAAACAATAATTGATAACAGGCAAATCTGATGTTCAGGTGACCGTGCATTGTGGTAAATTCTTATAATAATACCAACTAGATGCACTAATTTCTCAATTTTATTTTTGGAATGAAACTCTACATGTTTTGGACAGTTCCTCTGTCCATCATCAGGAGTTTTTTATTGTACACACAGCAATGGTATATGTCTTACAGGTTTGCTGACAGCTTGCGAGCAGGATCAGCATGGAGCTCCGTCCTGATCCTGCTCGCAAGTTGTCAGCAAACCTGTAATACATATACCATTGCTGTGTGTACAATGAAAAACTCCTGATGATGGACAGAGGAACTGTCCAAAAGATGTAGAGTTTCATTCCAAAAATAAATTTGAAAAATCAGTGCATCTAGTTGGTTTTATTATAAGAACTGATAACAAGCAAGACAACAGCTATTGAAATTACATAAGATAATGTTTCTACACAAATATACATACCCCATAAAACAGGCAACAAACTGAACCAATCTCGCAAGCCATAAACAGCATCTTCATTTTCATCCCATAGTTGCACAGCAAGTGCCATTTTCACAACAGTATCACTTACATTAGTATGTTACTGTTAAAGAAGTTATACATCTCTATGTTATTGCTGGAGGGTTCTTCAGAATGTCCCTCACATTAGCAAATGTTCCGTTGTTGGGTTCAGGTGTCACACCCAGTATGGCACTGAACAGCGTGTAATAGTCAACGGTGTCGAACGGTTGTACTCCATGTCCGTGCTTCACCAGTGGGCCACTTGCTATAAAGAACGGATGCATACTAGGTTCATTGTTGTCATATCCATGTAGACCCAGCATGGTAGTAGATGTTACTAGTAACAGGAAAGATATAATTGATGTCAATAAACTGCAATATTTTATAAACAGACATGTTCATGAGCTAAAAATGTGACTAACATAGGGAGTTTCTTTGACAAAATTAGTCTTTAAAATATAATGGATTTTTAGGTTCAGATTGGAGGTTTTTCTTGCTGGTAGTGATGCTGCATAGTTTTGTTGGTGGATACTGTGTCAAAGGAGCATGCTGCATCAATAAACAGGCTTAAATTGTGGTTATATAGGTGACATGTAACGTGGCAAGCGGTTGCTCAGAAGTGTGGAAATGGGTATGAAGGTAAAGGTAAAGCAGTCCCATTACAGGCCTGGACCAGCCCAGAGGGTTCTAGGAAGTTAAGGCTTCCAGATTTTGTGACAATGGCACAGGATGGCGGTAAGTTGTCAGCCTTACACACCGGCCGCCTTTATCCCCAGGAAATACTCCTCATACTCATTTCTGTTAGAGGCTGAGTTGACCCCAGGGCCACAGTGCGATCAAAAGGATTTTATGTCAACGAAAAATCCACTGACACCAGCTGGGATCGAACCAGCAACCTTCCGATTTGTAGCACAGCACCCTAATGACTGTGCTACCGCGGTCCCCGGGTTTGAAGGTGAAAACTAAATATATAGTCTCTGAAGATGGACAGTACTTTCTTCTGACATGCTGGTATTCACATATGAGACTACACGGTGTCACAACCTGGAAGACTGAACACTCACCACCATGAAAGCCTCTAACTCACCCTACAACCTGCTTACCAGGAATTACAGGATACACCTATCTGTACATGATATGAATCACGATAACTCAGTACACTGAGGGGCTACAAGCTATGTAACTGGCTAAATGCCTGGCAGGTGTAGGAATTCATCTTTCTGGTTCAATGTCCAAACTAAATGTAGGATGACCTGCAGTTCGAGGCTTAATGTTCTCACAGCAGCGTTGCTGCAAATTGGATTGGTTGGTAAATTCTTACTGACCCACCACCATCAATGTCAAGGAATCTGAGAAACCAAAAAAATGTTCTTGGGCAGACAGCTGCGTGCAGGTGTGAAAGTCAGAACTTTCACACCTGCATGCAGCCGTCTGCCTGAGAACATTTTATTGAATTCTGTCGCTGCGAAAGCTGTGAGACTTAAATCCGAGAAAAGTCTTCATGTATTGCCTGCCCAAGAAAGGTCCTCTTGGTGTGCTAAACTGTCATGAAAAATACACTACAATCCTTCAGAACATTGATAAGTATGTATTAACTGATATGGAGTAATATCTGTGAGGTTATACCCAGTATTCTTTCTGAAGGTACAAGATATTCTTTGCTGAGTGGTCAAACAGCTGATATTTTATATTGTCTCTGATTGACAATACCTGTTCCTACGTGCAACTGTATTTACCCAAACATAAGACACAAGTTTTCCCTCCCCTAATTTATCACGTGAAAAACTGAGGGTTATGTTACAATGGCATGTGAAGTTAAAAATGTTATGTATAGGTATTTTCATGAAAACTGAAGGCTGTGTGTGTGTGTGTGTGAGTGTGTGTGGTTTGCCTTACATGCAGGGATATTGTACATTCAGGTAAATACAGTACATAGAGACAGTTAAATGGCACAGAAGAAGCAATGACTGACAATAGCTCTTGTCACATCCAACTGAATAGATGCCACTCCACTGTTTCATTTGAGAACAGGTATAGCCAGTTTTTGAAACACAGTGTTATTTTTTGCAACACTAGAAGACAGACACATGTAAGAAACCAGGCTATCCCAATATGTCAACAAAGGTTACAAAATTTGCATAAAGGGCCACAGAGAGTGAGTTCAGACCATGGTGGAAAATTATTTTGGTTCCTTGGGCAAGCAAGGGCAGACCAGCTAATAATCTGTACCCTAAAAACATAAAGACTTACTCTCGATTGTAGAGTGACTTGAGCTTGGTCTGAAAGGTATTAATTGTACAATTGACAAATGATGAAACCACCACGAAGAACAAAATATACGCAACAGAGTCCGGCCCTGGTGCCTCTTCTTGTCTGCCGGACCCCAGTAATTTGTACTGCCTTCCCTCCCCTCTTGCTGGTGCTGTTTGTGTATTCTTACATGTTCTATTGTACTTCTGCTGCAACCATTCCTGAGTCCACTCAATCAGATCATGAAATGCATAGCCAATGTTGGCCACAGCCAGCACAGGAGGAGTGCGTGGGCTCTGTCCATAATGCCAACGCTGTGGAAGTTCACTGCGCCAATAGACGGAGAAGTTGGCTGTTTGTGATGCGGTTTTTAATGCATTGTACACTACTGTCCCTTTACCTGAAATACAATCATTATTGACATAACAATATTAACTTAAAAAAATCATAATGAAGACAAAGGAAAGGATATATTTGAAACGTAACGCTTACATTGGTGACTTACTGATCTAGACCAGTGTCACTGGCTGTTTTGCACTTTGTCATACACTTGCTTTCTATGTGTGTGAACTATTGGTGATTCATTTTCATGAACCTTGCTGAGAACAATATGCTTCCTGATGTCACTCCAGGCCCCATGACACATTTTTTTCTAGATCTCTATCTGCTATGATCCTAACAATGGCATACATTACATGAAACGGGAACGTAACCAGCCAGAATAACAACTACTGATGTTCCAAAAATCCCCATGCAGTTGAAAAACTTCCTCTGCATAGCCTTATAGCCAGAGTCTGACATGCATGCACCATAATAGGGTTTAAGTGTTTTGAAGAACTAATAAATTCCTACAGTTATACTTGATTAATTCTGGAAGCATTCTCCAGACAATTAACAAATGGAACAAAAAAGTGTAGTTGCTTCATGCATGACAATGTAATGGCTTACACAGCAAATTTCTCATTGACACCCTAGACGAGGTATTCAACAAATGGTTGATGGTTGATAACTCACAGACTGGGGCCCCCTAGATCTACAGATTTGATCTTGTGAAACTATTATTTGGGGTGGGCACTGAAAGAAGAGTTTATGTGAACAAGCTACATTATTTGCAAGGACAGAAAGACAATACATGAAAGAGGAACTGTTAATAATTCATGATAAAAGTTGTGTCATGTGTCTACAAATAATTTCTTATGGGAAGGTCTATTTGGAAGATGGAGGTCAGCACTTTGGCCTCATATATGAAATAAATGATACTGATCCACAAGGGAATAAAAAAGACAATGTATGCATAATGTAACATTGAGGCACATTTGTATAATGTTTATACCTATTCAGCAACCCTCAGAGCCTGTAGCCACATCAGTCTAAAGAGATTTAATATCGTCAGCAACAACAAAACATAATCACCTCTTCATATAAAGTGTCCAATATTTTTGTCTGATTATAGGATAGGGACAGGTGATGGGCACTTGTTAATGCGGTAATGAACCTTCAGGTTCCATAAAATGCAGGGAATTTCTTGACTAGCTGAGAACCAGTTAGCTTCTCAAGAAGGACTCTGCTCCATGGAGTACGTAAGTATAACCTAATTTGGAATTTTCCAACAGATTTCAATAAATGTCCCTCAGTATCAAATTCATAGAAATCCATCCAGTAAGAACTGTACTTATACATGCAGATGCATTGATGGACAGACATGACGAAGCTAACAGGCACTTCTTGTGATTATATGAATTTGCCAAAATGGGGCCAAATTCCTGGCAGATGTGGACTTCCTATGTGACAAAGCTTCTGAGACAGTTGCTGTACTCAGAGACATGATAGCAGGACCTCTCTTGCACTATTCCACATATATAAGCACAATCAATATTCATGGGATATAAGTGTTTTCAAATAGGAAGGTTCCGGCAGATACGATATTGTACAAGTTTGAACAATAGACAGATAAGGGAATACCTTCAGCTGGATAAATCTGTAACACTGGAGATAAGTCCACTATTTCAAAGAATGATTTGTTAACATATTGTGTCAGATTGTAGATATTCTGAGGAGTGACTGTGGCCATGCCATGGTCACTGAGTAGCACCACATTCACTTTGTCCAGAAGATTCTTGTTTGTCAGACAGTGACGAATATACGTTGTAATGTTGTCTACCTGCAATGACAAAGAAAAGTACCCTTCACCACAAATGTGAATGGAATGTTCTTTATATAACAGAATAAGGGAAGAGTGGAAAATAACACTTCATTGAGATTAGAGTCTTCTGGTATGAGACTGTGTATAAAGGCTGTTCAGTTAGTTCCCAGAATGTGCACAAAAACTCAGTACAAAATCATGTGATGGCTGTGTGATGATCAGGCACATTTTTGTAGACTCTTTGTACCCTGTTCCTGTTTTCGGTTCAGTTGTAACAGTTTTTTTTTGCCAGGTAGCAAAAATTATCTCATTTCAAGAAAGTGCACATTGGTTACATTTTTTAAATGTCATTAATGGAGCAGTGCTTTTGTGTAAAATTTTGGAACAAAACAGAAATTTACAATTTGTTACAAGTAGTACTTGATGATGATGATGTATTAAGCCAATCAACATCGTTCAATGGTGCAAATATTTCAAAAGTGTTTGAGAACAGTGGGAAGATGAACACAGTTCTAACTGCCCATTGATGTTGCTAATGAAAAATGAACGCAGTCAATACCTTGGTGCATTCAGATTGACGGTTTGCAGTACAAGAAATTACGGAAATGTACAAATATCTGTTGGCATCATGTTTCTCCATTTTGACTAAAAATGTGGAAAAGCATCAGGTCTCCACACATATTATTCCACAATTTCCCATGGTTGAACAAACGGTGAACCAAATGAACACGTACAGACTTGACATTTTTCATTCTGTGCCTTATTCTTATATACGATTACTTGCCCAGATCTTCTGCATCAAACTGAAGCACACACTAATTATTATGGCTGATGAAACATTGATCTAACAGTGTGATGTTGGAGAAAAGCACCTTTAGAGTGGAAGTGAAAATCATCCTGATGATAAAAAAAATGCACAACACAGAATATCAAATGTGATGATCATGTTCATTGTGTTCTTCAACTGCCATGGGTTGGTGGATTATGAGTTCAGTCCTAGAGGCAAACAAAGAATGAAGAATTCTACCGAATGTATTATGTGTCTATGAGAACCAAAGCAAAAAGAAATGACAGAAACTCTGGCAGCAATAAAGCTGCCTTTTCAAGACAATGCTCCTGCACACATGGCGTAGTCTGTCTAGATGTTTCTTGGGAAAAACAAACCTCTAGTGACTCCACAACCATCATGCAGCCCTCTCTCTCTCTAGCAAACTTCCTGTTCCTGCAATCAAAAGTTAGTTTAAATGGGTGCTGATTTTAAATCAATGGAGAAAATTCAAGAAAAAAATGCTAAAGTAGCTAGCCAAGGTTTCTAGGAAGAAAGAAGATTTGGAATAGAACATTTGGATGCATCACCAGTAATAGTCATCAATTCAGGAGGTAAAGGAATGGGTTGTCCATCATGTCCAGTGGTAAGATTTGGCATAAACATCATTGGACCTTCAGACTCTACCACTATAGTTAGTATGAGGGTAGAGGACAGTCAGCTTCACTGTGTTCTGTCATGTTAGATGGAAAAACAGATGAAGGCAACATACAAATATGCGCTTCTACCATATTTACTGTAATAATCTTAATGCAGTGAGGCACTGTCACATGACCTTCACAGAAGACTGTTCAGCTTATTAAACCATAACACATGTGATATTGGTACTTTTGTGGAACAAAGTGTATGACCTGAAATGGAAAATGTTTGTAAAAATAGTGGGACAAGAAAATACTATGTTATGAACCAGCACACTCAACAGTGTGGGTGAATGGGTAACACACATGTTACACATACAGGTCTGGGTTTAAATCTGGGCCTGAAGACTGGCTAGTCTGATGGTATTATGCAGTTTTACTCAGCCCCTCCAGGCAAATACCAGGACACTATCTAAAATTACATCTACAACTGCTGTATTCTACAATCTTTCAAATTAGATACTAATTAATCATCTTACCATTCAGTACTGTAAAGGTCTCAACTATGGACAGCAGCTGCATAAAAAAACCTAAATTATTAACAAATAACATAAATAATGAACAGATAAATAAATAAATAAATAAGAACCTTCTGAATGTAGTCGAGCACTTGGACAGATTCAGGACCAAATGCATGAGCAGCAGTGTCTGGCTCTTCGAAGTACAGCATAACAAGATTAGCTGGGGTGCTGGTGTGTTTGAACCTGCAAACACAACAGATATTATTCTCTATCATTTGTTCTAAGATACTAGGACACTGGATAGACTGCCTAAAGAGCAGCAGAAAAGACAGAACTCAAAACCTTGCACTTGCAATATGTGGAAGTCACAACATGCAATCATTGCCACAAGGATTTGTTGCTTGAAGAAGTGCAGCTTCCTTTCTACAGTTCCAAATTATCATGTAGTTCATCATTTCCTACTCCTAAACCTGAAGCACTGCGTGGACACTAATTCTCAAGTGGCAATAAAACTTAAATGTGTTGTTTCATAAGAAGCAAAACAAAGACATGTATTTTTCAGGGATTTCTTCTCTACCCATAAGTGTACTAATTGAATGAAGAATATGTTAAGACATAATAATAATAATAAAAAAGAAACTACAAGAAATATATTTTGAAGCAGCCAGACACTATGAGCTATGCAGAAGATGTGGAAAAGAATTGGAGACAATGCAACACATTACTGCAGCATGTGAGGAACTAGCACATACCGAGTATGTAAAGAGACATGATGGACTAGCCAAAATTATCCATCAGAAACTGGTAGAAGCAGCTGAACTGACTGATAATAAAAGTCCATATTATAAGTACACACCAGCCAAAGTACTGGAGAATGAAAATTTCAAGCTGTACTGGAATCGCAGCATACTTACGGACAAAACAATACCTTTTAATTGACCTGACATAACTTTTATGAATAAGAAAACAAAGAACACCTTTTTGATAGAAATAGCTGCCCCCAAAACACATAATCTCACCAAAACAATAACCAACACACAAAACAAGCACCAAGACATGGCGAATGAAGTATGTGCTCTGTGGAAGCAAAAGGCAGCACAAGTGATCCCGATAGTAACATCATCTATGGGAGTAATTCCAAAGTCACTATCACAAAGTCTAACAAGATTTAACTTGCACACCAATACATATATACAACTGCAAACATCTGTAATTCTTGGCACATGTTCAATTGTAAGAAACTTTTTAAACTACAGATAAGGCCACTGAGCCTATTCATTCATTCATTTTTTTTCATTCTGTAGATCTGTACCGGGTTAAGTCAACCCTTAGGATATAGAACATGTCATAGGTAATAGCTTTACAATTGTCTTACATTTTAATATATACAATTAGCTATAACTATACAGGTTAACTTAAGAAACTATGTATGTCTATATTTGTCAAGACATATTACAATATATTCTCATTCCTGTGAGTGTAATACTTGATAACAGAATCATAGTAAAAC
>Ga0123354_10013061_pt1 | contig 12867 bp, 3 predicted proteins | sample TergutLab28metaG_2_FD_97872 | JGI IMG/M metagenome (GOLD analysis project Ga0123354, IMG submission 97872) | Labiotermes labralis P4 segment gut microbial communities from Petit-Saut dam, French Guiana - Lab288 P4 | ecosystem: Host-associated > Arthropoda: Insects > Digestive system > Gut ...
CCGCTAACCTCTAAAGTTGCATTTTATATATTTATTCAACAAATATAGATACTGAATATTTTAAACACGGTATATACTCTCCGTTTTTTTCTCTTCAAAATGCAGTTTGTTTCATAATTCTAAGGTATTTGGTTCTGTATTATTCACATTTTATATACAGGGTGTGCTAAAATTAAAAAAACAATTCCGGCGCCGAAAGGTTAATTGTGAGACGAGCAGCAAGTGGCACGAAGAAGATGCAGATGCACTGCAGTAAAGTACCAGCAGGTACATAAAGACAAACAACGTGGCTATAAGGTTGCGTACTGAATTATACCGTATTTCCTTACATATTTTTGTACGTTTTGTGAAAATCAAAAGTGTACATTCCTCTGACAAACGTACTTCATCTAATGATTTACTGTAAAAATTTTGTGGAATCCAACAGGTCAATACACACGTCCAACAACTGAATCACCATCCTACTTTTCCTCGGTGCTAAAGGCCATTTGAATATCTAGGATTATTGGGTTTTCCGTGCAGTAGAAGGTAAAGCTATCAGTTTCCACGCCGTCAAACTGAGAAGGAAGCACAGGAACGGCGTTCAACATTGCCATAATCGGACACATCTTCACAGACGCTGGCCGATGTACCCCACGTGGTTCACATTTCATATGCGACTGGATTAACAGCAAAATAAATGCCGAGGTGTCTCTGCCGGACATCGAACCCCAATTTTAGTGTATAATATTAAAATGAAACTTAAATACGGCGTGAAAATGTGGACTGGATCCAGCTGGTTTTTAAATACATGAAAACCTACTTTGCACAATAGGCAGCGAATTTCTTCACCAGCTAAGCAACCGCAAGTGTTCTCAAGAAGAACTGTGTTCCGTGACGGCACATTAGAACCCCCCCCCCCACACACACACACACACCCAAGGAAGAACGTAGGCCCCCAAAATTGAGCTGTGGTTCTTTCCCCATACAAAAAACGCCGTTTTTGTATTCATTCTGTAATAACGGAGGAGCAACTTTAGGATATCGGTGAGGTCAAGAGGTCTCTCGTTGCTGCGTTTATTTATGTTGTGTTTGACCTCAATTGACCCACGCAGCCGTGAGTCGAACTGTCCGGCACTTAGTGACTTTAGAGGCGCAAGCTGAGCTGGCATTTCACCATTAAACAGGGAACCCAAAATGCGGAGTGCCAGATCTTGCAGTTAAGGGGTTTTATTACAGAGAGAGATAGAGAGAGACGTGAGAGCGCTCTCTGGCGAAAATCCAAGCGGTCCGTGACGGCTGTAAACTCATGTTATTTGCTGTACTTCTTAGCAGTAAAAAAGCTAGGCATATGCGCGAACCTCTGGAGTGGGAGCAGCAGTGTGACTAATTGATTTGAAACAAACGAATAACATGAAACTGCCGATAAGACAGTCTACTTTGCGGAATCTTAAAATGGAATGCGACATGTCGACAGTTGTCTTTGTTTGTTTGTTTGTATAAAGACGATAAGTACCGACCCAATGTATCTCTGTACGCAAACCGGTACAGCACAACAACAGACCGTACGCGTGTCCAAACACCATATAGGAAATTGTGTGTGGGGTAAAAAGGACCAAGACTGTGACGATCCGAATTTTGAAATTATACAAAATAAGTACAAGGTCGACGAAATCTGCATTATTGATATATTTTGTTAAATGCAGTTGGGTTGAAACCCGACGGCTGTAGTACAGTAGAGTACAGTACAGCACAGTAAAATACACTACAGTAAGTAGAGTACAGTACAGTGCAGCACAGTAGAGTAGAGTACAGTACAGTAGAGTACAGCACAGTAGAGTACAGTAGAGTAGAGTACAGTAAGTACAGCACAGCAGAGTAAAGCGTTGTACATTACAGTACAGTAGAGTACAATGCAATATAGTACAGTGCAGTAGAGTACAAAACAGTAAAGTACAGAACAGCACAGTACAGTACAGTACAGTAGAATACAATAGAGTACAGTACAGGACATTACAGTAGAGTACAACACAGTACAGTACAGTAGAGTGCAGTACAGTGCAGTACAGTACAGTACAGTACAGTACAGTACAGTAGAGTACAGTAAAGTACAGTAAAGCGCAGTAGAATACAGTACAGTAGAGTACATTACAGTACAGTACAACACAGTACAGTACAGTGCAGTAGAGTAGAGTACAATAGAGTACAGTATAGTACAGTACAGTGCAGTACAGTAGAGTACAGTAGAGTACAGTGCAATAGAGTACAGTAAAGTACAGTACAGTACAGTGCAGTACAGTACAGTGCAGTACAGTACAGAAAAATACAGTACAGTACAGTAAAGCGCATTACAGTACAGTACAATACAGTACAGTACAGCACATTACAGTAGAGTACAACACAGTACAGTACAGTACAGTACAGTGCAGTAGAGTATAGTACAGTACAGGACAGTGCAGTAGAGTACAGTAAAGTACAGTACAACGCAGTACAGTACAGTTCAGCACAGTACAGTACAACACAGTACAGTACAGTAATGTACAGTACAATAGAGTAAAGTATAATATAGTACAGTACAGTTCAGTACAGTAAAACACAATACAGTACAGTACAGTGCAGTGCAGTACAGTACAATACAACACAGTACAACACAGTACAGTACAGTACAGTACGGCACAGTACAGTGTAGTACAGTACGGTACAGCACAGTACAATACAGTACAGTAGAGTACAGTACACTACAGTACAGCACAGTACAGCACAGTACATTATAGTACACTACAGTACAGTAGAGTACAGTACAGTACAGTACACTACAGTAAAGTAAGTACAGTACACTACAATACAGTACAGTAAGTACAATACACTACAGCACAGCACAATACAATACAATACAGTACACTACAGTACAGTATAGTACAGTACAGTACAGCACAGCACAGTACAGTACAGTACAGCACAGCACATTACAGTACAGTACACTACAGTACAGTACACATTTACACTCAAACAACACATAGAACAACACAGTTAACAACTTTGTTTGGAAGGGTTTCTGCGATTCGAACCCAGCGTCGTCAAACTAAATTTGACAGTGAACTAACCGCGTAAAAATTATCACCAAATTGGGAAGAGTGCTGGCCGTGCCCCGTCTTTGCGAATTATAACCTGGCATTTGCCTTACAACTGAGGAAAGAGCACAGACAAACCTCAGTCACGGTAGCCGAATAGTGCCAGTTGGCACGATGAGAACAATATGTACAGAACAGAACATAGATGGCAATATGAATACAGAAACATAACAATAAATTGGACCGATTCCGTTGGTTTCGTGGTCTAAGGCGGAGGTCTGCGGCCCCTCGCTTGTTGGGATTGCGGGTTCGAATCCTGCTGGGGTAATAGTCTGTCTGGTGTGAATGTTGTCTGTTGAGGTCTTAGCGACTGACCGATCCCTCGTCTAGGGGAGATTTAACTATGTGGTGTGTCTAAATATGTGTGATCTCATTACGTCAACTCGATTAGGATTGTAGCGGCACAAGAAATCCGAACAACAAGAGCAGCAGTTACAGTAACAGTAAGAGTAAGAGCAGCAGTAACAGTAACAGTAGCAGCAGCACTAACAGTAACAGCAGCAGTAACAGTATCATTAGCAGTAACAGTGACAGCATCAGTAACAGTAACAGCAGCAGTAACAGTAGCAGGAGCAGCAGCACTAACAATAACAGCAGCAGTAACAGTATCATTAGCAGTAACAGTGACAGCAGCAGTAACAGTAGCAGGAGCAGTAACAGCAGCAGTAATAGTAACAGAAACAGTAGCAGTAGAAGTAACAGTAACAGCAGCAGTAACAGTAACAGTAACAGCAACATTAACAGTATCAGTAACAATAACAGTAACAGCAGCAGTAACAGTAGCAGTAACGTCAGCAGTAACAGTAGTAGTAACAGTAAAGATAGAAGTAACATTAACAACAGCAGTAACAGTAGCAGCAGCACTAACAGTAACAGCAGCAGTAACAGTATCATTAGCATTAACAGTGACAGCAGCAGTAACAGTAGCAGGAGCAGCAGCACTAACAGTAACAGCAGCAGTAACAGTATCATTAGCAGTAACAGTGACAGCAGCAGTAACAGTGACAGCAGCAGTAACAGTAACAGCAGCAGTAACAGTAGCAGGAGCAGTAACAGCAGCGGTAATAGTAACAGTAACAGTAGCAGTAGAATTAACAGTAACAGCAGCAGTAACAGTAACAGTAACAGCAGCATTAACAGTATCAGTAACAGTAACAGCAGCAGTAACAGTAGCAGGAGCAGCAGCAGTAACAGTAGTAGTAACAGTAAAGATAGCAGTAACATTAACAACAGCAGTAACAGTAACAGCAGCAGTAACAGTAACAGTGACAGCAGCATTAACAGTATCAGTAACAATAATAGTAACAGCAGCAGTAGAAGTAGCAGTAACAGTAGCAGTAACAGCACCAGTAACAGTAGTAGTAACAGTAAAGGTAGCAGTAACATTAACAGCAGCAGTAACTGTAAAAGCAACAGTAACAGTAACAGCAGCAGTAACAGTAACAGCAGCAGTAACAGTAACAGCAGCAGTAACAGTAACGGTAACAGCAGCAGTAACAGTAAGAGTAGCAATAACAATAACAGCAGCAGTAACAGTAACAGTAACGGCAGCAGTAACAGTAACAGCAGCAGTAACAGTAGCAGTAGAAGTAACAGTAACGGTAGTAGTAACAGTAACGGCGGCAGTAACAGTAACGGTAACAGCAGCAGTAACAGTAACATTAGCAGTAACAGTTGCAGTAACATTAACAGGAGCAATAACATTAACAGCAGCAATAACAGTAGCAGTAACAGTAACTGCAGCAGTAACAGTAACAGTAGCAGTGATCACACCTTTATGACTATGAATGTATGTATTAGGAAAGGAGGCAGAATGAAAAATGCTTTCAGGGAGACAACAGGGAACTGTGCTGACAGGTCAGGATAACGGGAGACAGTAGTCTTGTTTGTGGCTGGGAAACTACCGGTTACTTTCAAAGTAAGTGCAGGATATACTTTGTGAGTTTTATCTGGAGCCTTTATTTCCTCTATACACATCAGAGTAAGGCAAAATAAATTAGGACATAAACGTTTCCTTCCACTCAACCACCGATTAGCTATTCGCTAATCATTCAGCGCTATAAGCTATAGCTTGCATCACACAGAATATTGTTCAGTAGAACAAAACCACCAGCACACATACAGTCAGCAGGCGCCATCAAATGATGTTTCTTGAGGGTTTCGGTCAGCGGTCGCAGAACGAAGCCCTCATATCCAATCAAACCGTGCGAACTATTGGACCCATTTCTAAAGAAACGAAGGTGAGTAATGGAAATATTTAGTCCACGCAAATAAATGACCGATAATCGCATATAAAAGCAACGAATGTAGAAAGAGTGACACATCAAGCCGTCAGAAGAAACCTGACAGTTGACAGGACCTTCAGATAGCAGGGAAATGTGCTGAGAGGACAGGTTAACGGTAAAACAGCAGAAAAGTAAGTAAAAACAATATCCAAACAACAAGGAATGGTAAGATTCAAAAGGTCATTCTTATGGTTTTGCAACTGGAGACGTAACAGACTGCATGTAATTAATATTGCAACTGCAGACATAACAGAATGCTTGTAATTAATATTGTAACTGCGGACTAACAGACTGCTTGTAATTACTATTGCAACTACAGACCTAACAGACTGCTTGTAATTAATATTGCAAGGGGAGAAACAACAGACTGCTTGTAATTACCGTTGCAACTGGAGGCCTAAAGGACTGTTTTTAAATACTTTTGCAAGTGGAGACGTAAGAGACTACTTGTAATTACTATAGCAACTGGAGACCTAACAGACTGCTTGTAATTACTATTGAAACTGGAGACCTAACAGACTGTATGTAATTACTATTGCAAGTGCAGACGTAACAGACTGATTGTAATTACTATAGCAAATGAAGACCTAACAGACTGCTTGTAATTAATATTGCTAGTGGAGTCCTAACAGACTGTATGTAATTACTATTGCAAGTGGAGAATTAACAGACTGCTTGTAATTACTATTGCAACTGCAGACGTAACAGACTGATTGTAATTACTATAGCAAATGAAGACCTAACAGACTGCTTGTAATTAATATTGCTAGTGGAGACGTAACAGACTGATTGTAATTACTATAGCAAATGGAGACTTAAATGACTGCTAGTAATTACTATTGAAACTGCAGACCTAACAGACTGTTTGTAATTAATATTGAAACTGGAGCCGTAGCAGACTGTTTGTAATTATTATTGAAATTGAGACTTAACACACTACTTGTAATTAATTTTGCAACTGGAGACGTAACATATTGATTTTAAATATTTTTGCAAGTGAGAATTAACAGACTGCTTGTAATTACTATTCCAACTGGAGACATAACAGCCTGCTTGTAATTACTGTTGCAATTGGACTTATAAGAAACAGTTTTAATTACTCTTGCGAATGGAGACCTAACAGAATGCTAGTAATTATTATTGCAAATGAGACGTAACAGAATGCTTGTAATTACAATTGCAACTGGAGACGTAACAGAATGCTTGTAATTACTATAGGAACTGGAGACTTAACAGACTGTTTGTAATTACTAATCCAACTGGAGACGTAACAGACTGCTTTTATTATTATTGTAATTGAGAAGTAACAGACTTCTTGTAATTACTATTGCAACTGCAAACCTTAGAGACTGCTTGTAATTACTGTTGCGGGTGGAGATGTAACAGCTGCTTGTATTTACTATTGCAACTGGAGACGTAAAACACTGCTTGTAATTACTATTGCAAGTGGAGACCTAACAGACTGCTTGTAATTACAATTGCAAGTGGAGACGTAACAGATTGCTTTAATTACTATAGCAACTGGACGCCTAAAAGACTGCTTGTATTTACTACTGCAACTGGAGTCCTAACAGACAGCTTTTAATTACTATTTCAACTGAAGACGTAAGAGCAGGCTTGTAATTACTGTTGCAACTGGAGGTAAAAGAAAGTGTTTTAAATACTATTGCAAATGGAGACCTAACAGTCTGCTATTAATTATTATTGCAAGTGGGACGTAACAGACTGTTTGTAATTACCATTGCAACTGGAGACCTAACAGACTGATTTTGATTACTGTTGCAACTGGAGACCTAACAGACTGCTTGTAATTACTATAGAAACTGGGGATTTAAGTGACTGCTTGTAATTACTACAGCAACTGGAGACCTAACAGACCGCTTGTAATTAATATTGCAACATGGATTTTAAGAGACTCTTTTAAATATTATTACAAGTGAGACGTAACAGACAATTTATTATTACTATTACAACAGTAGACGTAACAGTCTGCTTGTCATTATTATTGCAATTGAGACGTAACAGACTGTCCGTAGTTACTATTGCACCTGGAGACGTAACTGACTGTATATAATTATTATTGGAAGTGAGACGTAAGAGACTGCTTGTAATTACTATAGCAACTGGAGACGTAGCAGACGGCTTTTAATTAATATTGCAACTGCAGATGTAACGGACTGCTTGTAATCATTATTGCATGTGAGATGTAACAGATTGCTTGTAATTACTATTGCAATTGGACACCTAACAGACACTTTGTAATTATTATTGCAAGTGAGACGTAACGGACTGCTTGTAATTACTGTTGCAACTGGAGACCTAACAAACTTCTTTTAAATACTATTGCAACTGAAGACCTAACAGATTGCTTTTAATTATTATTGCAATTGAGACGTAACAGACTGCTTGTAATTTCTATTGCAACTGGAGAAATAACAGGGCTGCTTGCAATTACTATAGCAACTGGAGACTTAACAGATCGCTTGTAATTAATATTGCAACTGGAGACTTAACAGGCTGTTTTAATTATTATTGCAAGCGAGAAGTAACAGACTGCTTGTAATTATTATTGCAAATGAAGAAGTAACAGACTGCTTGTGGTTACTATAGCAACTGAAGACCTAACAGACTACTTATAAATACAATTGCAACTGCAGACCTAACAGACTGCTTATAATTACTAATGCGATTGGAGATCTTACAGTCTGATTGTAATTACTATGGCAAATGAAGACCTAAAAAATGCTTGTAATTACTGTTGCTAGTGGAGACGTAAGAGACTGCTTGTAATTACTATAGCAACTGGAGAACTAAGAGACTGCTACTAATTACCACTGGAACTGCAGACCTAACACACTCCTTCTAATTACTATTGCAACTGGAGGCGTAGCAGACTGCTTGTAATTGTTATTGAAATTGAGGTTTAACACACTGCTTGTAATTCATTTTGCAACTGGAGACTTAACATACTGCTTTTAAATATGGTTGCAAGTGAGAAGTAACAAACTGCTTTTAATTATTATTGCAACTGGAGACGTAACAGCCTGCTTGTATTTACTGTTGCAACAGGAGTTATAAGAAACTGTTTTAATTACTATTGCAAATGAAGACTTAACAGACTGCTATTAATTACTATTGCAAGTGAGACGTAACAGGCTGATTTTAATTACTAATTGCAACTGGAGAAGTAACAGACTGCTTGTAATTACTATTGCAACTGGAGACGGAACAGACGGTTTTTATTATTATTGCAAGTGAGACTAACAGACTGCTTTTAATTACAATTGCAACTTGAGAGGTAACAGACTGCTTGTAATTACTATAGCAACTGGAGACTTAAGAGACTGCTTGTAATTACTATTGCAAGTGGAGACGTAACAGACTGCTTGTAATTATTATAGCAACTGGAGACGGAATAGACGGTTTTTATTATTATTGCAAGTGAGACTAACAGACTGCTTTTAATTACAATTGCAACTTGAGAGGTAACAGACTGCTTGTAATTACTCTAGTAACTGGAGACTTAAGAGACTGCTTGTAATTACTATTGTAACTGTAGACGTAACACACTGCTTGTAATTATTACAGCAACTGTAGACCTAACAGACTGCTTGTAATTACTATTGCAACTGGAGATCTAAGAGACTGCTTGTAATTACTATTGCATCTGGAGACTTAACAGACTGATTGTAATTACTATTGCAACTGGAGACCTAACAGACTGCTTGTAATTTTTATAGCATCTGGAGACCTAACAGACTGCTTGTAATTATTATTGCAAGTGAGACGTAACAGACTGCTTGTAATTACTATTGTAATTTTAGACTTATCAGACTGCTTTTAATTACTACTGCTACTGAATTCGTAACAGACTCTTTGTAATTACTATTTCAACTGGTGACTTAACAGAATGCTTGTAATTACTATTGCAACTGTAGACGTAACAGACTGTTTTAATTACTGTTGTAACTGGAGACGTAACAGGGTATTTTAATTACTATTGCAACTGGAGACGTAATAGGCTGCTTTTAATTACTATTGCAACTGCAGACCTAACAGACTGCTTGTAATTACTTTTGCAACTGGGGACGTAACAGACTGCTTTTAATTATTATTGCAAGTTAGACGTAACAGACTACTTCTAATTATTATTTCAACTGGAAACGTAACAGCCTGCTAGTAGTTACTATTGCAACTGGATTCCTAACAGACTGCTTGTAATAATTTTTGGAAATGTGACGTAACAGACTGTTTGTAATTACTATTGCAACTGTAGACGTAACAGACTGCTTGTAATTACTATTGCAACTGGAGACTTAACAGACTGCTTACAATTACTATTGCAACTGGAGACTTAACAGACTGGTTGTAATTACTATTGCAACTGGAGACATAAGTGTCTGCTTGTAATTTCTACCGCAACTGGAGACTTAACAGACTGTTTGTAATTACTATTACATCGGAATTAATTTGGTCTCTTTTAATCGAAATACAGCATCCTATAAAACACAACATTTACCCCATTTTAGAACACTCTGGAACACTTTATTACTCTTAGAATTCTTTAGGACTCTTTGTCTGTCTCCTTCCTAGTTAACGTAAGTCCCACAATCTTATACCGTAGAAGATGAACGACTTGTGCTAAGGATAAGCCACGTTACAACAGAGCATTGTGTATCTCTTGTGAGCGATTAGACTTATATACAGACATTCTGTGGGGAAATTTCTTCAGAGAGACACTGATGTGCCTCTGGGTAGGAGACAAGCGACAGATTCTAACAACACGGTAACATGTTTTAATGTTATCAATTAGGCGACTAATTTCTTCACTAACCGAACGACTCTCAGATTCTCAAGAAAGACGCCGGTAGCTGCAGTTGTGTTATGAACCTGCAGACCCCGTCATTTTGCACTGAATGGATGGTTACACCGTCATTCACGTCAGCCGTTCCAAGAACCTTCGTGTTAAACCATTATAGGTAATGTTACAGTCGACGACCGCACAACGGATTTTAAGTTTCAGGGATCCAACGGTGGTACAGGCACTTCTTGGTAAGCGAAAATGCTAACTAAAACGTTTCTTAGAGCCGATGAAATAAAAGAAAAAGTATTCCGCCAGTAATTAGTAGACGTTCCTTTTAGGGAACAGCCCAATTGGCTGATACCGCCCACACGCGGTGTTTGGTAAATTCGCATCGGAGAAGTGCTAATTGTAGTGGGGAGTGTTCCTGCTAATGAAGGCGGAGGAAGACAATGGACGCGATTGTTGGATTACTCCCACAATAGAAACAACTACCAGGTGAAGGACCAGTGGAGACGGGACAAACACACACCTCTATGTACCTACGGCCCACACATACACGACAGGCCCCCCGCTACGGGCACGTACTTAGCACGAGGTCCTTCACAAGCTGATGGTCTCCCTGCTGGTTGGTAAATACACGGCGCCATTTTAACTCTGTCAGGCATAGTGGTAAATGTACTTACCGGTTACTGACACAACCAGATCCCTACATTTTTGTCATATGTTTTATTTTTGTTCTCCTGTGATGTTTAGAATATACAGCGATCTGTTTAGAATATACAGCGATCCGTTTAGTATATACAGCGATCTTTTTAGAATATACAGCGATCTGTTTAGTATATACAGCGATCTGTTTAGTATATACAGCGATCTGTTTAGAATATACAGCGGTCTGTTTAGAATATACAGCGATCTGTTTAGAATATACAGCGTTCTGTTTAGAATATACAGCGTTCTGTTTAGAATATACAGCGATCTGTTTAGAATATACAGCGTTCTGTTTAGAATATACAGCGTTCTGTTTAGAATATACAGCGTTCTGTTTAGAATATACAACGATCTGTTTAGAATATACAGCGATCTGTTTAGAATATACAGCGTTCTGTTTAGAATATACAGCGTTCTGTTTAGAATACACAGCGATCTGTTTAGAATATACAGCGTTCTGTTTAGAATATACAGCGATCTGCTTCGTACAGAACGTAACGGAAAAGAAATGCGTCCTGTTGAAGCACTTACAGACTCTTTAAATTCTATCGACGTGAATTTTAGAACTCAGTCGCTAAAAGTATCGCTCGGTTTAATACTGAAATAAGCGCTGTTTTTTGCACACTCGGTTACTGACTTGTTTCATGTCACTCTTATAACAAACAGATTTGCTTCCTTAACCTTTTGACGCCTAATGTCAACTATAGTGGTCGTACCGCTAACCTCTAAAGTTGCATTTTATATATTTATTCAACAAATATAGCTACTGAATATTTTAAACACGGTGTATTCTCTCCGTTTTTTTAATATTCAAAATGCAGTTTGTTTCATAATTCTAACGTATTTTGTTCCTGTATTATTCACATTTTATATACAGGATGTGCTAAAATTTAAAAAAAAATAATTCCGGCGCCAAAAGGTTAATACCACATTGTGATAGGAATGGTAACAATCTGATAGGATGTTTAAATATTTGAATGAAATTTCAGTAAATCTACCTGCGGCTTAGCTGGGGGCCTGCAATCCCGCTCAGACTGCCGTTAAGTTATCACCTGCTATGTTAAAAATAATGCCTTCACAATTACTTCGAATTGTAGAATGATTCATGAATGATGATTTGGAAACTTTGGGGAAGCAATAGGTCGTTGCGTTTGTCTTGAGGTAATAAAGCAAACCACAAGTTACTCAGTCAATATGGCTGCTGTGCCAGGTGAGTTTTGAACCAGACGACATCCCAGTAACATTCCGGCCTGCACATGCAGTAATACGGCTGTACGTCTTGCGAAGCTCCTAATATTATAATGACGACTGCAATCATCAGGACGTTTCCAAACGTTACAGGTCTCCTCAGAGACGTGCGTTGGTTTGCTGTTCTCGTTAGCTGCTGCGTAGAGACTAAACACATTGAGCAGAATTCTTCTTGAGAAGCTAATAGCTATTGCACTGATAATGAGTTCCATTTCAGTTTCGCGTCAAAGTACAGCAGAACACTTCCGACGAAACTGTAAACTGGTATTTTGTATGAAAGATAAAACACAGACGCACGATGTCAACCGAACGCTGAACAACGCCTCTTGTATTGGCGCCAAGCACACTTTCTTAACTGCAGGTAGCAAGAATGGTTTTGAAGAGTAACAATGGCCACAGTGCAGGCCGATTGATATCATAGTTAAACTTTTGGTGCCTGAATTATTTTTTTAATTTTAGCACACATCCTGTATAATTTTAATTTTATCACACCCTGTATATAAAACACACCCTGTATATAAAACGTGAATAATACGGGAACCAAATACGTTAGAATTATGAAACAAACTGCATTTTAAAGAGAAAAAATCGGAGAATATATACCATGTTTAAAATATTCAGTACCTATATTTGTTGAATAAATATATAAAATGCAACTTTAGAGGTTAGCGGTGCGGTACGACCACTATAGTTGACGTTAGGCGTCAAAAGG
>Ga0123354_10013062_pt1 | contig 12867 bp, 8 predicted proteins | sample TergutLab28metaG_2_FD_97872 | JGI IMG/M metagenome (GOLD analysis project Ga0123354, IMG submission 97872) | Labiotermes labralis P4 segment gut microbial communities from Petit-Saut dam, French Guiana - Lab288 P4 | ecosystem: Host-associated > Arthropoda: Insects > Digestive system > Gut ...
AAACAGTTTTTTTTAATTGGTTTCCTCTTTTTTTCTCAAAATTGAAAAGTCCCCTTTAGATTAATTTTAAAACCCCCGTATGGAAGAGGGAACCCCCCCCCCCCCCCAAGCCATCACATTAGGCTGTTACAAGTGGAAGTTAAATTACTAGACTGATACGAATACCTGGAAAAGGTCAACAGCTCAGAATCATAGGGCAGTTTTTGGGCTTTCATTGTGGTTCTAAACAACACTACATATGAAACTTCCTACCTGTTACACTGTGTATTGTAACACACATAACTACCGTTTCTAAATACGACCAAAATGACAATGTAAATACTACTTGAACAGTTCCCAATTTCTACAACACTTCATAACCACTTAAAACCCAGAAGAAACCATAAGTATTACATCACAGGCTGTAACATTACGATTCTCTGGACTCTGGACACACTTCCTTTATGTGGTTCCTACAATTCTAATAACAGAAGTTTTATATGTAATTACAAGAAGGTCTTGAACTGACATACATAATTTAACACATAATATCTTTTTCTCATACACACGATGACTGTGTAGCATGTGCTCACAAACAAAATCATTTCTTTGCAGGAATAATAAGAGCTGAGTAGCACACAGACATCTGTAGCTGCTTGACTGGTATGTTTCTAATCTGTTAGCTTTAAATTTAACTCATCTATTGATGTTTATTCTTTATAGCAAATGAACCTAAAAGGCTTATTTCATTCTTCCAGGTGATTTTATATCATAATCAATAAGCACTCCAAGTCACTATTTAAAAAAATTATTTTTCAACCCCTGTTCATGATTATTACATACAATGAAATACCAAGTAAATGATGACAAAACACAAACAGGAAAGCTGGTGTTATTCACACACTAGTTTTCCTGCAGCCAAAAAAACATGTCATTAATACATGTTTTTTCCATTTGTGTTCAAAATATTTCAGTCTTTCTTCTTTGGTTTCTTGGGGTTTCGGCTACGTGATTTGGCCTTACATAAAGGACAAATTGGTGCATTACGGTGGATTTGTTGATGACAACTCAGGCATGACTTCATGGGTGGCGGCTGTTGCCTGTAAATACATGGAAAATGCACACTACAAATTTTACAGCAACTACAGCAAACCCTCAATCAGTGTGAAGGATACATTCCTCTAAATTGGCATATTTGGTGAACCAGCAATGGGTAAATTCAATACTGTATGGGACTCAGGGGGATACAGGGATGTCAACAAGTAATATCCTGAAGTGACAAGTGACATTTATTTATGAAGGTGCAGTTTGATGAAGGAGAGGGGGGGATGCAGGAAAAGTAATTACATAACAACAAATGAACTGAATATTTACACCATTACTTATGTTGAATAAAACACACCACGTCAGTTACACAAGTAGCTACACATGAAAAGCAAAACCCTCTTCAGGTGTGCAAAAGTACAGTTATTCTACTGCAGTGCATTTAACAGACTGCATGTATCAAATTTTCCCATTTAGAGAATAATTGTTGGCATTTATTTTAAACAAATAATTGAAACCATATTAGATAAGTACATACTAGATGGGGGTTTACTCTGCTACTGAAATACACTATAAAAAGTATCTCATAATACATAAGTTCACACACTAATTGGTTTGAAAATATTTTGCATTTCTTGCAATATGCATATGTTTACAAAACCATATACTTCAATGATGTAAATGTGCATGAGGAAGTATTTCTTCCTGGCCACATATGTGTACACTGAGGGTACACATAACAGACCAGTATCCACCAAAATATTTATGGGACCAACATGCAGATATGAAGGAAAAACAAAACACAACTATGTTGTATAAATCCTTGGTATGCAGAAGGGACTAAAAAGAAAACATCCATCAAAATGTGTACAGGAAGAATAAGCCAAAAAAGAGGAAGACACCGCACATTTACTAGATGCAAACATGTGGTATACAAAATAAATTAATACATGCTTGATATACTTCAAAATGTTTATGAGATCAACGCAGAAATGTAGTAGTCACAAAACACAACTACTACATGGCAATTTTACCACAAAAACACACTGCTAACACAAAACAAGCCAGTATCAGCTGATGGGACAAAAAGTTATGTTTGAGACGGGGAAACTGTACCCAAAATTTTTAACACATCAAAATTTCCCCGTGAGGATCAATGCCTTGTAGTTGGGTTAAATACAGTAAATATAACTCTGGTAAGCGAAAGGTTCACTGAATTGTCCATGATGAAAGAAGGAAATGGGGAGAGGAAGAGAAGGGGGTGGAAGTTGTGATGGCGGTGTTGGTAAGTAGTAGTAGTGGTGGTGGTGTAGTAGTAGTAGTAGTACTGGTGGTGTAGTAGTAGTAGTGGTGTAGTAGCAGTAGTAGTAGTAGTGGTGTAGTAGTAGTCATAGTGGTGGTATAGTAGTAGTTATAGTGGTGGTGGTGGTGTTGTAGTAGTAGTAGTGGTGGTGGTGTAGTAGTAGTAGTGGTGGTGTAGTAGTAGTAGTAGTAGTAGTATTAGTGGTGGTGTAGTAGTAGTAGTAGTGGTGGTGGTGCTGTAGTAGTAGTATTAGTGGTGGTGTAGTAGTAGTAGTAGTAGTAGTAGTAGTAGTAGTGGTGGTGGTGGTGTAGTAGTAGTAGTAGTAGTAGTAGTGGTGGTGCTGTAGTAGTAGTAGTAGTGGTGGTATAGTAGTAGTGGTGGTATAGTAGTAGTAGTAGTGGTGGTATAGTAGTAGTAGTAGTGGTGGTGTAGTAGTAGTAGTGGTGGTGGTGGTGGTGGTGGTGTAGTAGTAGTAGTGTTGGTGGTGGTGTAGTAGTAGTAGAGAAAAACAGCAGTATAACATTACCACTTATATAACAAACATGTGCTCAATTTTTGGCAGGAATAATGTGCATACAAAAGGCATTGATGATACACACGAAGGAAATGAAAAAAAGAGAGCTCTAGAATAACAATTCACATACCTTCTCCTAGTCAGATTTGAGGCAGGAACTTCCAAAATACAAATTCAGAGTAGCAACCAACCACTGCATTATGTGGTCAAAGAATTTATATCATTTTTTGTAACAATCACACCCCACCACACACATAAGATGGCACTTCTAGGAGAATAAGTACATACAAAATTAGTTTGTTTGTCTCCCTTACCTAAAAGTAGGAGCAGGACCTGGTGCAGGTGGCATAGGACGTTGTTCAGGTTTATTTGAGCTTTGTACCAACTGCATTGGAGGCTGAGTAGGAGCAAGAAATGCTGAAGCTGCCCCTTGATGTGCCAAAGCCAAAGTGGACAGTGTTGGCTCCTCCCTCATTTCAGGGCGCCAGTCAGATTTGAAATGTTTCTCAAAGTAACTAAGAAAAAGAAATCACACAATTACTTTAACATCATTATCTTGTGTACGATGTACAGGAAGCTTCAATGTCAGTATAAAATATCATGCAAATTATAAGTATGATCTCTAAGACAGAAGCTCAAGAAATATTACTTCAACAACTTACAATATTTTCAAATTTGTACATTTACATATCCTTTGAACATTTTAAAAAAACCTTACAAAATTGAAATCCAACATCATAAATATGTATAAAATAACAAATTTAAAGTTAACCTTTAAACAATCAAGTTTTTATTTAAATTTTCACATGTAGTTTAGAAAAAACATATGATTTTTACCAAAAAAAAAAATATAAAAGAAAGAAATCACCAGTAATTGTGGATATAAAACAGATTATGCAGCATGTCTTAAAAATGCTGCAAATTTCTGTGTTGCCTAAATATATAAAATGAATTTGTATGAGCATTGTTTACGTGCATTTGCTTAAGCAAACACTGGTCACTTAAAGGTTCAAGTGTGTGTGTGTGTGTGTATATATATATATATACACACACACACACACACACACTTCTTTATCAATGTCAGAAAACTTATTTTTGTCAGAGCATCCCACTACTTGTGAAGCAAAGCCTCCCTAATACATGCTTCATTAGCCATGGCCAGTCTGCCAAGAATTTCCTCTTCTTATCAGCACCGGAATTCAAGAGAGGAACCCAGTCAGTGTATATAAGAAGTGTTTTCTGTTCAAAAAAGTGTTCAAATGCAAAACTTTTGCAAAGTATTGGTGATAGAAAAATGTTGCCAGAATTTTTGTACCAACTATCCCATGTCAACAATGTACTGCAAAAGAAACAATACACACAACAGTGGAAAAACCACGACCAAAAGTTTCAGTGTTGGATGAAAAGGAACTATGTAAACATTATGTATTTATGTTGACAAGTGACAAGTACTCACATGATATTGAACTGAATGTAAATAAGTCCCATAAAATCTTTGTGCCAATAAGCTGTCAAAGTTGGATGTCAAAATCCTCAGCTCACAAGGCAAAAAAAATTTTTCTAAAACTAAGCCTATCTAAGAGTCATACAACTATCTTCTAGACTGGGAAACAAGAAGTCGGTATGGCAGGTTGTTTCCAGAATCAGCAACCAATGGGTTTTTGGCTGACACTTATTATTTTTGTATGAGGCATGGTTTACATCAAACAGGGATGTAAACAGTCACAATAACAGTAATGTTGTTCCGTAATCTCCATGCAGATCTTCAAGGTCCTTTACATGACCATAAAGTTGGAGTCTGGTGTAGAGTTAGTGCACAAAAATCATATGGCCTGCATTTTTCCAAGAACCACTATAACTTGCAAATTCCAGCCCCATAGTTCTCCAGATACAAATCAATGCAATTATTATTTGTGGAAGGCACTGAAACAACTGACAGACATACAGAAACAGAAAATATGTACATGTTAAGAAAAAAAGTCCAGTGTGTCAACAAACACTTTCAGGAGGAGCTAGACCTACTTTGAAGTTGAAGGATGGCACTGTGACTCTTCTATGAAATTAAGGCAAGCTGAACTGCAGATGGAAAACAGACTCTAAATTTCTGGCGGATGGAGGATTTTCATGCACATTCGCATAGTCGCAAAAAGGACTATTAGCGTCCTCATGTCCATCTGTCCTCATGTACCAGCATGGCTCCTACTTGACAGATTTACATGAACCTTGATAATGGGGACTTACAAATATTTGTTGAGATATTCCAAATTTAGTTAAAATAGGGAAAAATATCAAACACTTTACACGAATATGTAAGAATATTTTTTATTGTTGATGGCCACTTTATATCTCCATAAAAGCTCTTTCATCAAGTGAAATGGCGTCAGGCTGTTGGGAAAATCTAGCAGGGATAAAATTATGCAAACGCACCACAGCATTACAATGCACATAGCCCGTCTTGTTTTGCAATAAAACTCATGCAACAGCCGCCATGCTCTGGGAAATGATTATGGTGATGTTGTGTATAAGGGTGCCTGCAAAGAACAATGAATATTTGTCTTGTTCAGACCATAAAACTCAGATACTCAAATGTTTTTTACAACACTTTAATCTAGAAACAGCCTTGCAAATGGAAATTATTCACTGACATATTCATTCCTATATGTAACATCTCTATATCAACTAAACTGAAATGCATTCATAAGTTTTCATTAAAATTATCATCCTTTGACTGTGGCTGAGTTATTTCACCATTCCATCAGACAGTAAGCTACATTTTCCACCTAGTAATGGAACCGTACATAACAACAGTCAGCAGAGTCTAATCTTCACACAGTCTGTGTTTGCACATTTCAAACCTTGTTAATTGGAAGCCCAAGGATTCCAACAGAGGTCCCCAGGAAAAAGGAACTGTGTATTTAGGCTACAAAACCATAAAGATGTTTCAGTACTGAAGTAAGCATCTTCATCATCATATAACTATGTGAACCTAAATACCTACAGAACATACCTACACACAACCAACAAAGTACAGCATTTAAGGCCAGGCATGAAACATTTTCCTTTGGATCAGTTGCCAGCCCACACACATTTGAGTCACAAAACTTTCTGACATTGGGGGGTGTAGGTGACCAATGTGGATTCTTATAATGTGCACACAAGACAATGGCTGCTGAACAAAGATCTTCGTAAAGTTCAGTATTGTCATCCCACTGTGTCATATAACTAGATTCAATTTTTTACGTTCATAAAAACACAACTAATAATTCTCTATATTTATACTATGTTCCTATACTTATTGATGAGATAAGCCTCATTGGCAGAAATCAACTTCAGTATTGTCATCCTGTTGTGCTACAAGCAGAAATATACAAAATTTATTACATTCTTATTGGTTTTTTTCTGAACATAAAAAATTGAATCTAGTTCCATAACACAATGGGATGACGATGCCAAAGTTTGTTTCTGCCAGTCAGGCTTATCTCATCAATATGTAAAGGAAAATAAAAGTATAAATACAGGGAATTTACTACATTCTTATTAGTTGCATTATTCTGAACATAACAAATTGAATCTAAAGATTTTTATGCTCAGACAGCTGCTGGAGATGAGCAGTTGTGTGGAGCAATCTTTTTTGAGATGGGATTTTCAAAGAAGCAAAAGGAGACAAACTAAAATTAATTATCAAAAGCTGGCGACCAAGATTTGTCAAGCCTTGACTTAATGAGTCTCTTTCGATACAGAAAAAGAGATGAAAACCCCAAGTTTGAACTGCTGTTTCTATAATCTTTCCTACTCTGAAACAGCCAAGACACTGACAGGCAGAATGTAGAGTAAGAAAATAGCACTTGTGAACATAGGGACATCCCTGTGCAGCAAGTGTATTACTTGCTGATAAACATTACGTGTTCTTAGATAATAATTTAGAATCAACAATTCGTGAGTAGGAAAGCATTGCACTTTAAAGTTTTCAGAAGGAAATGAACAAAGTAACCAACCACACAGTAATAAGATCTCCATGTGACATCTGCACTTACAAAGATGAATGAACTGTGCAATTCAGCATGTAATTGTGAAAGAGTATTTGACTATCTACCAAACGCATGCAGTTATCTATGTGAGGCATGTAAATTCATGGTTACACATTATCATGAACAGTCCAGGGTGTAACTCCTACTAATCTACAATGCAGTGCACTGGGTTTAAATGACTTTCACGATAGGTAAAAGATAAATATGAAGAACTAGAAGGAAATATATTGGTAGAAATCCCTACTGCCTCCACTTGGGAGAGATTGAGATGGCTTTGGTGATGCACAACCATGTGCATGCTATCCAGTATTTTAGACGACTAATTCAAAACAAACTTGTAGTGGATACCTTAGAATATATCTAGTACAATGTGTGCGGCAACAGTTTCATCTATCCAAATGATGGATGCAGCTGTTCCATTACTAGTCTACCCTTATTATCAGATGCTGTACACATTACAACGGTTGTCAGCATTACGCAGATCAAACCAGTATTACAACAATTGTCAGAATAGGACAGATGATGCTAGCATTACAATTACAATTGTTATAAGCATGGGACAGATGACACCCATATTGCAGTACCATATAGAAACCCAGCTGTATGCCCTCTTTTAGGCATGTTTGCAAAGTGTTTATGCACAGTGACCAGAAGCTTCATTATGTATGTCCGTCCATCCATCCATATGGAACATGACTCCCACTACACAGTTTTTATAATGTTTCATATTTGGGATTTTTTACTAGAATTTGTTGATACATCCTGATTTTAGTTAAACTTGGACTAAAATAGCAGATATTTTACATGGTGATCTACAAAGATTTATAGACCAGTCATTATAACGGAGACTGCGTTCTTACTGAGCTACAAACTGAGACCTAAGAAACAGTTGAAAATCTGAACATCTTACCTTTCATGACCTAAGTAATGGAAGAGGACAACTCACTCTTTATGAGAGAAAATCAAGCAACATATCTTGCTGTGCAAGACAGAAGAGCAAAAAACATAATAACTTGGACCTTACGACACAAGGACAAGAAGTAAAGCACAGCCAGAAAGGTCAGAGAAACAAGAAGGAAAGAAAGTAGTGATTAGGTCTTCATTCTTCTGGGTCATACACAGCATATGTTTGCAGCTATTTATGAACATTTTGGGACAGCCTATAAGTTCTCTTGCACTGCTTTCAGATTGGACCAATAGGCTGTACCAAATGCAATAACAAAAGCCAACATATGGTGTGTAACTAACCAGAAGAGTGAAGACCTCATCTACACTGCAGTCAAAGGCTGAAATCTCATGAAGTAGGGAATATGTTTAGTTTGCGTTGAAAGTATTAATGAACAACAGGGATACTAAAATATCAAATGCACCCTGTGGATGTTTCCCAATGAGGTAACCATTCTTGTGGGAGTCTGAGGCCATGTCACCAACCAAAGTACAGTTACCCCATCCACACCACCGAAAAAACCAAGAAATTTGCATTTTCTGACTTGTTGGTTTGGCATAATTCCCATCAGTCTTTTTTAATATCCAGTATTTTTAGACATGAGCCAACACTCATTATGAAACAGAAGATCACAACAGTGCTCCAAGACTAATTTCAAATTTAAAAGAACCCCTCAAAACTGCAGAAATAAAGCATCAATTCCAGTTACTCAAATGCTCTTTTAATATTCAACATTTGCAAGAGAATATTTTTGCAGAAGTAAAAGGTATCATAAATGGTTTTCCAGAATTAATCTCAAACAACCTACTGGCACAATAAAGTACCTTAAAACCTCATTAAATATAAATGATCATAACTGTCCTCCAACAAAGAATCCCTTGTAACAACAAGATCACTACAATGATTCCAAATATTCCAGTGCCAACTTAAAGCATATTTTCACATGGCCTGACAGTGCTATATGAAACAGGAAACGTGTAATGCCAGATTTCTTTCCAAACACCACGCAATATGTCACGACATCAGCATTTCTCTAGTTCAGTAAGTTGATGTTTCCTGCATTATATGATACTCTAACAGCAATATTTGTTACTTTATAATCCAAGCAACAACTTTATGACTTTCAAGCAATACCACAGCAACAAGCACTGGATCCTGAAATCAAACTAAGCTCCAATTATATAATTGCACACCTTATGAGACTTAAATGTGTAAAAATACCATGCTAAACTCAAGCAAATTGGACAAAGTAGCAGTATTAACATGCCTGACTGACACTCAGGAAGTTATCAGTTTAAATCTTTGACAGCCATAACCTAACCCTACTTCTTGGTTTGAAGGTTTCCTTCAGAGAATGTAACAAAATGCTTGAATAGTAAAGCAAGCCATAACTGCCACCTCCTGATCATCTTTCATAATCATACCACATCTCATTTGTCAGTGTGTCACTACAAGATAACAGAATACTACAGTAAGTGAATAACCAAGCATCACACAAATTATATTTTTTAAATGAAAGTAGTTCTGTTCTATGTGTGTATTTTTTTTTATAAGCTTTCATTACCATTTCATTGTAATTACTATATGTCTGAGGTTCACTTCAGTTTACTACAACACTATCCTGCACTGTCAGCTTATTCTGTAACACAGTACATTCACAATAAATCATTCACCCACTACAAGACATTTCTATCACCCAAACATTTGCTTAACAGTACAAGTTAGTTAAGCACAAATGAAATGTATAGAAGAAAAACATTTTTACTCTGGTGTAATTAAGTCCCCTTCTTCTTCATGAAGTTCTGGAAGCCTTTCTAAACCCAGGTACTCACGCCTCATGCGATCGACATCTAATTTAAGTGGTCGGTATTCCTCATGTATACGTTTGGCTGTATCAAGTGATCTATTACGAGATTCTTCTGCCTGCTTTATTACGTTCTCAATCTGCAAAAAGTGCCAAATGATCAAGTTTAGATCCTCACAAGTAGGATCTGGAATTGTAGAGTGTGTTCCTGTAGACAGCCAACTGCCTTATGCCAAAGTACACTAGTCAGATAGCACAGAGTTAATAATCACAGTACATAGTCTCTGTACACGAACATCTGTTTGCTGTAAAAATTCAATTCTTGCTCTGATACCAAGACCTTTTAGGCATAAATTTGACATACTGAAATATGAAAGAGTTGAAAAGCAAGACAGTTTCACGGTGGGTAAATGATGTTTGTAAGAAAAAGGAAAAGAGGAAGATCACATATGAGATGGAGGGACAAGTTTGAAGAGGATTTAAACATAAAGGGAATAAGAAACATAGGTAGACAATGGTCACAGATGAATGGAGGAAGGCTGTATTGGAAGCCAAGTTCCACAACAAACTGTGATGCTTAAGGGGGAGGAAGAGGAAGGGGAGGAGGAGGAGTAAAAGAATATTGTTTTGTTCATTATAGTGACCTCAAACTTTTTGAAAGTGAATATTCAGTTCACATACCGTACTTCACGCACACTTTCTTTGACATGCTGGTTTTATGAATCTCTGACACAACTACTACACAAATTCTGTACAAAAAGGCAGGTTATAAGCACAAGAAATTCAGGTTGTTCAGTACCACGATGAGGAGAAAATGACCTACCTCATTTACTATAGACAGGTTATGAAAGTTCTGGAAAACATTGCAGATATGTCAGATGTTTGTTAAGTTCTACTTCCAAGTAAGTCGGTATGCCCACCAACTGGGCTGAAAGAATTATGCTATGCAGCCCTTACATCACAACAGTTTACAGCAAGTGAACTGTTACAGTTAATTCATTCATATTTATTACCCAAAAGCCATTCACACTCACTCCTTACTTGTTGGAAGCACTCCACAGCTGCTTGCTATTTGTCAGTCACTAACCCTTGCATTAGTCACCAGTGCTACATCCTGTATAAAGAAGGGCAGTCCTTTACCTGAACTGCAACCAACTATTGATGAGGTCATGATGTGATGTTGCACAATTCCTGTTGGCTCCCCATCATGTCATGACAGAAGCCACAAAATCATAAAATGGCAAAACACAGATTTTGAAAAGGATTTTCATAATAAACTTACAGTCAGACATGGTCAATGTAAAATCATGGTGAAAGCAACACAATCAACCGACATCTTACTATTGATACTGGGGAGCCAGGACAGTACAGACAATATAGTACAAGATGAACTTACTGGAGTTCAAACCACAGTATGGACAAAAAAATTTTCTGTTCTCCAAAACACCCTGACTGGTTCTGGGGCCCACCCAGCCTCCTATTTGATGGGTTGGCCTACTCTAGTTCTTAACCTTGTATTGGGTGGGTATTGCTACTCCATATACTAAGTGTTTAAACTCACTAACTCTGCATCCTACAGTACTGGGCTGGCCAACTTCAAGCCACAGGATGGCCAAATAATTTGTCAAGCACTCACCTCAGGGACGCACGTGTGTAGACAAAAAAACAAAAGGGGGGGGAGCGTGTTCTGAATAAACTAGAAGGTTGTTATTTAAAAACAGTAAGTTTTTGCTAAAGTACAGGTGAATGACAAGGTAGAACACCTTATTAACTCAATAAAAGAAAATGAGATATTGGTTTACTGTGTGCTGTCTTAAAAGTGATTAGTTATAGTTTATACGAATTTTCTCTGCCAATAAAGTTGCCACGTTATGTTCTGTAAAACTGTTATATCATGTTTCTTAAATTCGTACTATGCAAGTCACTGGCGGCAGCAAACAGTTTCAGCGAGGGACACATGCTGGCCAGTCCTGCTCCAGTAATTCACAATATTAATTCATCATACCATACTCCTAAGCCATAACAGCATACTCTCACAGTCCACTCCACATTGTTCCATTGCAAAAGAAATTCCATTAACTTTTGGATGCATATGTGTACATAATGTTTAATAAAGAATACTTAATGGGAATTCCCTGAAAGCTTCATTGAAGCATACATTACCATATTCCCCTTGATAGATGAGACATGCACATGCCAATGTCCACTGCAGACTGGCAAAGATCTTATGCTAAATAGATTTACTATCAACTTACAGCAGTCATCATATTTAGTGACCATGGTAATTTAACTCAGAAACTCTCCAGTCATTATACTAAGCTGATAAACTTACTAAGGTTTGTACAGGTATAGGTAAAATAAGTATAAAATTTTTCCTGTCCGTGCCATGAAGGCACAAAGGACAGAAAAAATAGAGCTCCACTCATTCTTAACCTCAGCGCCAGATACACGTAAGGAATAAACTTCATGCTCCAGTCTCTTTACGTACTGGAAAGAACCTTGGTACCCCTTCAACAGGAGGCTGTGTTACCCCCAGTGCTAGTCTACACTTAAGGAGAAGAAAACATCTGTTGACCCTGCCAGTAATTGAACCCCACACTGTACAGCCCACAGCCTACTAAGAAATGTGCAGGGTGAAGACAGAAAAGGTGTGGGTCAAAGTAGATGGCACAAATGAAAAGAAGAATCTTCCCAGGTCATGTGACTTGATCTGGAGACACCACACATCCAGCAACATCTCCCAGTATAAAAGACAGGGTGTTCAAAATTCACTGTAACTAAAGAAGTAAGAACCCAAATTATGGAAGACATAAAAGCAACTGCTGTTACTCCATACTGCAAATAAGCAGAACACACATAAAAAAATTTGATTTGCATCCACCATGACAATCCTTCATACTCACCTCCTACTGCCTGCACCAATTCTTGTAGGCTCAGGCCACTAGTAGAAGTCTTATGAGGATACACTTAACAACATACAAAAAGTAAAACAAGGCAAGGGATCCATGGCTTTGAAACCAACCAAAACAATTTTATGCTGATGATATGTATAAGATACAGATACAACAGAAAAACAACATGCTGACTGAAAGGTATTTCTGGGGGGGGGGGGGGGAAGACAACAACCCCCCTTTTAAGGGAAAAAAAAGTTTTTCCTCTTTTTTTCGCTCATTTTTTCCCCCAACTATTTTTGTCCCAATCAAATTTTGTTTTTGGAAAAATTTGTTTGGCCGTTTTTTCCCCCCCCCC
>Ga0123354_10013063_pt1 | contig 12866 bp, 9 predicted proteins | sample TergutLab28metaG_2_FD_97872 | JGI IMG/M metagenome (GOLD analysis project Ga0123354, IMG submission 97872) | Labiotermes labralis P4 segment gut microbial communities from Petit-Saut dam, French Guiana - Lab288 P4 | ecosystem: Host-associated > Arthropoda: Insects > Digestive system > Gut ...
GGAGAAGGAGCCGCCCAGATTTCATAGAAGAAGGCCCAAAGGGGGCAAGCAGATAGCCGCCGGTATCGGGCACCTTTGTCCCCCCCCCCCCCAGGAAACACTCCTGGTTCTCATTTCTGTTAGAGGCTGAGTAGACCCCAGGGCCATGGTGCGGCCGGAAGGATTAAGAAAATGACCCTGTTGGGAATCGAACTCGTAACCTTCCGGCTAGTAGCGCAGTGTCTCAACCAACTGCACCACTGCGTGCCCACAGCTGTGCTTCACCTTCAAGGACAAATTTGTTTTTAGACGAAACATAATTTTGTTATTCCAGTTAAAATGTTCTATTGCTTCAAGGGGCCAGAAGAAACGACGCCTCGGGTTAACGGCTCTACACACCCCTGTTTGTCTAATCCCTCCAATAGTTGTTCTCGACGGATAGGCGGCAAATTTCTAACGTATTACTTTGTGGCGCCGAGGTAGGTGTTTGTACCAGTTGATATAAAGTCACTTAACACGACATATCCTGCATGTTTAGTGATGGGTTTCGTATGGTTCGCAGAACATATTTATGTACCCTACTAACCGGCAGACACTTACAATGAAAATGTGATTTGTTCACTAGGAAGTAAGAATCGCTTTTGAAAATGGTAATTAAATTATGTTTTTCTGTACATAGGGACAGTTAGAATTTATGATACAAATAAGGAATTAATGAATTTTCGACTTTATAGAACCTTCTTACTTCTTTTAAAAAAATATTGAAAATCTGCGCAGCATATTATCATGTTATTCCGTTACATATCTGGGAAAGAAATTAGGAAATTGTAACAAATTAACTAACTAACTAATTAACTAAGTCCACGGAGCAAGGTTCCTCAGCTATCAAGATGATGCACCGTCCGATAAACATAAGATGCATAAATACATTTTGTAGGCGAAACGCAGATTTTCTTAATGTTACAGCTCGTGGTATATATATTAACCGCTGGGCTTTACAAGATTCAATATTATTTAAATGTACTTCAGGCGGTACAATTTTGCCAGCAAGCCAAGTTTCGCTACCGTGCGCACGACACGCCGTCTAGGGACCTTAACCTGAGACACGAGCGCATTCCACAAGGTCACAGCTCTGTCTATTGTTAGACAACGGCCTAACTGTCTGTTACAATAGACGTGACCTGAATGTTTGTATACTAATAATTTCCGTCGCTCTTACCTGAGTTCTATCAGAAGAAACTTCACCTTCTTTGATAATATCAAAACGATGCCCTTAATTACGGTTGGTGAAGCTAATTCACTGCCTTTTGTTAGCCCTCAAATTAAGCAGCAAATGTCTAGACACTGTGGCTGACTTAGACGGTTGTTGCGGCTTCTTAAACTACGTCATGAACCTTTCTTCTCAGGAAAGAAGAAATGCAACTCTGCGGATCTTTCCATAATTTGGCCTCCTATATGAGTCGTCCGACTGTCCGACGGTACCGTCTCACTGGATGTTTTGCTCAGGTCACTCGGTCATCTTTGCTTTGTGATAGCCATATCTGGACTGTCAGACAGCTTATGTTTGGCGGTAGAAAAAATCCACAACTTTAGACCTCTTTCCACCGAAGAACTTTCTTGTATAAAATTTCTGCTGAAGGAGATGGAGATCTTTAAACTTGAATAGAGCACTTTGCAGTGACCATGACCTCTGTTCGTGGGACACTGTCACGATCATTGGGACAGTGGGCTACTAAGCACGAGGCAGATAAGTACCGTTCGCGTAATTGTTGAGCGAGCAAACTGAACTATATTGAGGTCAGGTTGTACTGTGGTTAGTTGTGCTTGTTAAAGTAAAAACCCGAGGCGATGTCCAGCTTACTTGGTGTTTGTTCCTGTTTCTGCTGCATGCGTGTCAACAGTAGTAACGGTCAGCCTTGATGATTTGACCAGAGTCCTTGAGCGCCATAATTCACTCTGTTTAATTTTCTCAAAAAAGTCACACAGATTCAGTGGAACACAATTTACTCAGTATGAACTCACAACATGTTTCGGCCCAATGGACCGTCATCAGGATGGCCAGAATGGAAGATTAAGTACACAGATTAGAACAGAAATTAAATCTCGTTTGTTTACTATATGTACACACACACACACACACACACACACATATATATATATATGTGTGTGTGTGCGTACCTGTGTGTGTGTGTGTGTTTTTTTTGTGTGTGTCTGTGTGTGTAAGGGATTAGACTTGCGTTAAAATGTTTAACAGTAATGAGGGATAGATTTAAAACGTCACAAATAATGACGTTAAAAGTCAAAATTAGAATTTAAAATGTAGTGGAGAATTAGGCACTTCTTCAGAAGGCTTTTCGTGTGCAGCGGTCTGTCGTAAAGTTGAATGTATTTCGAAGAAGGGAGCCTGAATGGATATGCTGGTTATAACTTTTAAACAATTTGAAAATTATATGTAATAATTCAGTAAGTAGTTTAGAACAACTAAATTAATACAGAAATTAAAATTAAATGTAGATATAAGGAGTTTTAAAAACTTACACTTGTCGAAAAATTTGTGTATCTGAAGTTCTAGAAGAGTATTTTTCTATCCGATTATTAGGTTGGCTTTCATGTTATCTAAAACAAAACGGGATGAATCGCTTTAAAATTTTTTAAAAAGAGTAATTTAGAGTAAAACAAATTAAGTTAATACAGAACCATTTAAATATCCATAATGTAAGGGGAAAGTAGGAAAAAAAAGTTTGTATGGTCATATTTTAAGAATGAACGGCGATAGGCTCACATATTGAGGTAATGTACCCTTCAGCCTAGAACAGGCCAAGAAAACCCAGAGGGGGAGTAGATGTATAGCTATGCTCTTTCTTTAACCTCGTCACTAGATGTGGGTGGGTGATCGATGCTACGCCCCGATATGTACTGTTAAGATACAATCTCGCATAACACAGTAGTACAGGCAGGCCCAGGTCGAGGTGGACAGATAAATTCAGTTAAAGATGAAAAGAGCTGGAAGGCTTAACCCTCTAAATAGGAGGAGATAAGGGAGACAATCGCTACGATAAAAAAAGAAAAAGAAGAAGACAAATACGCTAAATGTTAAAGCACCCTGTACCAAGATGTGTCACACAGCAGTGGTTGCATTATGCGTTACAAACAGGAGAACCTCCAAGGTTTGGTGAAGCCAATAGAAATGAGTTACAATGAAGGCATAAACTGACTTCGTTTTATCCGTGTGAAGAAAACCAACTTGATGCATTATTTGTTGTCAGTTTATTTCATCAATCAACCTCTACGTGTTTCGTGCATATTTGTAGCCCATCATCAGGAAGTATACTGTGTATATACAACACGTACAATTGTTGTATATATATATATATATATATATATAGTATATCTCCTGATGATGGGCTACAAATATGTCCGAAACACGTAGAGGTTGATTGACGAAATAAACTGAGGACAAATAGTGCATCAAGTTGGTTTTCTTCACACGGATAGTATAGAGATTCACGGTCAACAAAACATTAAATTTGACTTAGTTTTTTAACCTTTCTTGATGCACTGACAAAACCCATTACCGCGCTCACAAGCATCCAGCATTCACCATGTCCTTTGCTGTGTTACTCCAGTCCCCAGACTCACTCCCCAATTCGTTAACATCCATTATAACATACGTTTCTACCGCACCCCACTTACCTAGTTTTTCAGGAAAATTGTAGAAGTTTTGAACGAATTATTGGAAGTAACAGAACGCGCTTTACCATTGATTTGTTTAACTTACCGTGTGGAAGGTGACAGACGTGAAATTAATATAAAATGTTGGCCGGATATCGTGAAGGAAAGAGGCTGTTTGGCATAACAAGAAGAATAATAGTATCAGAATTAATGTTGAAGAAGTAAGATTTAGTTAATTTGGACTGAATCATTTGACTCAGAATTGTTCTAAATACGGTAATAAATCTTCAAGTGTGACGGTAAGGAATGGATTGGTTTTTCTCAGTATGTTGTTTGGTGTCCGACCTTTTTGAACATAACAATGCAGATTCTTGAAATTTTATACTCAGTAAACGACTATTAGCTTCTGAAGTATTACCTTTCGGAGACGGACTTAAATGGAGTCTCGTCCCTTCACTGCCTGACTATTGCAGACATAGCATAGACATTTAAATTGCAGCCAAGTAACTACAAAGACCAACATATGGCATGCTGCACCATTGACCACTACATTTTACAGACCAGCATATGGTTTTTCACACGATACAGGATGACTTTGCTCCACGCAATTTGTTATTTACGATAAAATTAAACCCCGTGTATTAACTGAAGCACCCTCTCATTTTATACGTAATAGAATAATATATTCTTCTACCACCTACATTCATTATTATGCAGATTGTTAATTGCTGTATTTTTAATTGCTACTTAAAATCACTACCCCGTGTACTCAAAAATGCTCTGTGACTCATCAGGATCTTAAAGGAATAATGGTGTCTTTATTTCAAGTGGAGGGACTTAAGCCCGCTACATGGTGCAGTGGGTTTAAATATTCCAGCACGAACTATTTAAGATATCCATATACAACCGAATAACAACTTAGGTAATGTGGGCATAATGAAACAACTCTGGCTTCTTCGCTCTCTTCTGATTAATGACTCTTAAAATCGAGAGATCTTAGGGGAAAACTGTGTAGAACGTAGAATTTCTGGTTCATTATTATTAATAAGTTTGTTCCAAATGTTTTTGCTCTGATAAGTAAGTAAATATCCATACGGGAGTTAAAATCGAAATGTGTGCAGAAGAGCATGAAAGTGCTCAAGGAGGCTTAGATGTCTGTCAGTTTCGCCTGACGCTAACCCAAATTTACATGTAGCGATACTAACTTACTAACTAATTAACCAACTAACTAACTAACCAACTAACCAAATAACTAACTGGCTTCATGGAACACAGCCATTGTCACGAAACTGACAATTCCTTAGCTAGTCAAGAAATTCTTTGCATTTTATGGGACTCGAAGATTCATTATGGTGATCACAAGAGCCCGTCACCGGTCCCTATTCTGAGCCAGACCATTTCAGTCCACGCCCTTCCATCCTCCTTCTTTAACAAATATTTTAATATTGCTGCCCAGTCTACTCATGGCCTAACAATTCGCACGATGCTGATTTTTACGATGGGGAACCTCGCCTAACTTGAAGCTGGCAGACTATCCCTCGTCAACTGTCAGCGACGGCTTGCTGCTGCGTTCCTTATCTGGACGCCATCTACTCCGTCCGAAACCCGACGACGCGCGGTGTTGTGGTGACGAGGTCCGATTTCACATGGCAACAGGTTTGACAGGACTCAATAATACAGTCACTCCCTCACCTTACGCAATATCAAGACACGCAATTTCAGACGTACTCATGAAAACAAAAAAAGTAAAAGAAGGAACACCGAGATAACATTTTTGGAAAGCGTGCCGAATTTTTCTTTGTGGATGAAACAGCAATAAGAATAAGATAATAAGATTTTGAAAGAATACTGCTGGGCGATAACACCAGCGGTGGTGCGGTCTTGCTGCGGCCCATCAGGTTGCAGAGCATTGGAGTTGAGATTTCAAATAAAATCACTTGCATATATATATATATGACCATATATATACTCAGTTCCAAATTGCGCAAATTTTGTCTCGCGGCGGAGCCCGCAGAACTTATCTATTCCAAAAATGGGGGGGGGGAGGGGGTTGTGCTAAGTTTTGTGAGCATCATTTGAGCGGTTCTGAAGTTTGTTACATACAGAATAACAGGTGGATTTCGCGAAGGTAATAAGCAGATTTCTGCAACTTTTTCTTCTTCGCATGCGCGCAAAACGTGAACTCACAGTCGAGTCGAGCATTTCCACATCTTCATCATCTTATCGACAGATCTCAAGGTTTCGGACGAAAGTGTTGCCTCAGACTTAATAATTGAATTCGTTACTAGTGTGACGTTGAGGTTTTCACGAAGGTTTATCCAGATTTTGGTCATTTTTACAGTGACACAGTGTAGCCTTGTCGGTAAATACCATAGTTGTTAAGCAAAATTATGCCTCAAACTTCAGAGTTGAATCAATTACGGGTGTTAGATTCGAGTCATTCACGTCTGTGTGTGTTCGGATTAGGTCCTGTAAGCTTTGAAAACCTGTGGTCGTGTACTTCAGGTCGGAAGTTGAAACACGTATTTTATTTCGTTACTTTAACACCAACCAATAAGAGAAAACACTGTCAAAACCTGGAAGATCACAATACGAATGTTCGTTTGTAATGAAGATGTGGTGGACTTTCTTTGAGTTATGAACCGGCGTTTAAATTATATAAAAAGTTTTCTTATGAAGTTTCAAAAACCCGTCGTGTATAAATTTTCAAATCTATGGAATGGGCCTCGTGTTAAATATATTTTTTTTAGATTGGCGTTTTGTAGATATTATGAGCTTAGCGTTGCTGGAGGAAAGGAGGACGTAGGGAGATAATTTAAATGATCCTGCCAAGCACTTGGACTAATAACTGACACGGACATCTAAACATCGACAAAGAAAGCAAATAAAAATTAACGAATCTTATGTTTATTGGACCGTGCATCATTGTGATAGTTGAAGAATAAAAGACCAACTTGATATCACTTGCTATTTTATTTCACTTCTTATGTTCTCAACATGTTTCGGACATATTAATGTCCGAAACATGTTGAGAACATAAGAAGTGAAATAAAAAAGCAAGTGACATCAGGTTGGTCTTTTATTCTTAAAAAATAAATGAATCAGTTTTCAAAATGAAGGTCATTTTAAAATAACGTGGCTTTCAAAATTCACATGCACTTTATTTTGTGTTGCCACAACAACTAAATACACATAATTCTGTACTTTCAAATCGACCCGTAGACTGTTTTGTACTTCATAAATTGCGACATTGTCGTCACTATTAAATATATTCCTATAATTACCAGCTGCGAAGCAATAGTTTTACACTTTGTGTCTTGTATTTTGTGAATATTTTGTTAAGTCCAGAGGTGCCATTATAAATATTGTGAAATGTCCACATTTTAATCTATAGCCTAGTAATTAACTCTTCAGAGCACAGTAGTTACAGCCTGATTGAATTTTTAAAGAAGACAGGGAATGTGCGTATAACGTAATTTTAAGTCACATACGCATTACCATTTTTGGTGAAAACTTAGTGCTGTATATTATGAGTGTGTGTTTGTTATATTGGCTTATTATTCCGGCATGCAAAGCGCATCTTCTCTGCGCAGCGTTATATTGTCATCTGTGACCTGTCCTGCTCTACTGTGTTCTTCCACATTGTCTCACAAACGGCACGATTTAAAAAAAAAAGTAATGGAACAAAAAATGTGTTTCGATTTTCTCTACAACTTCTTCCAAAGCACTTCTAGTTCTAAGAAGGATTCCGCTAGGTGTTATTATAAATGTCCATAGGTTTATATGTAAGGAACTCATTATTGTTGCCGGATTTTAATCAAACTTCAAACTTCTCGAGGGACTTTGGAAGAATACTCAAATACCAAATGTAATAAAAATTCATTCAGTAGAAGCTGAGTTGTTCCATGTGGACAGACAGACAGACGAATGGACAGATATAAGAAAGCTATTAGCCGTTTTTCGAAATTTTGCGAACGCGCCAAAAAAACCGCCATTTTCCTGACATGGTGTAAATAATACTTCATGAGATTTTCAATCTACAAGGCTATGGCGCTCCCATGTATATAGTGTCATGCTTAATTAATCACAAAGACACATTTTCCTTCTACCTGTTCAGTCCGTGTTGTAAACCTAGGTGCGTTTGGCTAAGAGATCTGTACTTTGCGTGACACAAGACGACTTTGCGAAGTTCATTTCTCTTGACCAGTCATTACACTGAGCCGGTCTGTCATGGTACAACGTGCCTAAACGCAGGGCAATATATCTACTTGTCTGCCTGATTAAGCTTGGCTTATCCTCACGAAGTGACTGTAAAATGTGCAGATCCTTAACCCTAAAAGATTAATGGGTATGTTACCCTATCTTTTCCGCTTCCCAATCGGAAATTGAAGTAGAGTGCATAGCTAGAAACAGTAAGAGGCTGCGAGATTTGGGGCTCTTAGTGACGATGGCCATGGAATTGCCTTGTTTGGGAACGTTACCCCTTGTATAGTCTCGTAGAAAATTGCCGACATTTGAAAGTTTTATCCTAAATTCAAGAGCATAAACCGAAATACTTACGGAACACGTTGGTGGAAATCTTCGGTAAATTCCAGAACAGAAACCAAAATATTCCAGGAACACGTTGCTGGGAATCTGCGGTAAATTTCCAGAGCAGAAACCAATATAGTTCTGGAAAATGTTGCTGGGAATCTTCGGTAAATTCCAGAGCAGAAACCAATATAGTTCTGGAAAATGTTGCTGGGAATCTGCGGTAAATTTCCGCCACTTGACAATTCGTTACGTTCCAGAAGGCAACAGTAATCAGTTTGAATTAGTTTCGTCGATATTCACATCATCTTCCAAATAATAATTAAAGGACATGATCAAATTTGAGTACGTTTCATCGCGTTAAAGCTGATGTTTTTCAGAGTAATCAATATTAACCAGCGAAGTCTCGGTTTGTCTTAAATAACATACAAAAGCCTTCTTCGTACCGCACACCAGACAAGTTTCGTTCTCAATGCAAAGACTAATCGCAAAATGCTGATAGACAAATAATTTGTTTGTATTGAGAATTATACGAAACACACACGTAAACTCTGTGGACAAAATGTAGCGTTTCTTCGTGTGAAAGTAGGTTGTGTATACAAGAATATTTTTACTTTATAGGGTTTATATTTCTAATGTGCGTCATCCCCGTTGTGTTTTGTACAATAGTAAGGAGTTAGGTATGTTAACACTTACTGTCGAACACAACAACAACAAAAAAAAAAACGAAATCCAACCAGATACACCCGGGACCATGGTACCCTGTAATATAATGATATCTCGAACTCGCCCCATTACGCTCCAAGACCACTACACGCATGCTAGCATAGCCTAAGCTGTAAGTCTAACCACAACCTGACGATGGCCCACATATAGGGCCGAAACATGTCGTTGTTGTAAACTCCTATAATATAATAACAAATATAGTTGTGTTCGACGTTAAGTGTTAACGTACCTAACTCCTTACTAGGGTTTATATTGTTCTGAAAATTTATTCTATCATTTGAATCATTGGAATTGCTTGGATGAATTCCTCTGGACCTTATTAGTCCAGAGTATGTGCATTGCGGCATCTGCTTTGAGGGACTGTAAGAGTGCGACTTTGCAGTTACCATCGGTGTTATAATTTATAGTTGATTTTATTAAATTGATTTGATTGTGTTTCACATCACAGGCAGGATTACGAGTAGAGATTATTTGTTCTTTCAGGGACAGAGGCTCAAGTGAAAAATATGTAACAATCTACTGTGTAGAATAACCAGAAAGAAAGGGAAATAAAAGTCTTTCTGTTCACACTTCCTGGTCAAAGATGTGAGAAAATGTTGTATCGTTTCATTATTGCTTAGACTCTCGGATTCTTAGAAATCGATGCTGAGAGACAACGAACCAAGACATTGTGATTGTCCAGTAACAAGTGAACACGGTGGGGTTATGAGGTAACAGATGGTGTGACATGCAGCAGGCAGTTGACAGCATGTCCATCTAAATAAGTGCTTTGGACGTAGAACTGTCGGAAAGTTCAGTTACCCTTCAAGCAATGTGCTCTGACTGACGCTTATTTCTTGCAAATTATAACTCACCAACTGTTGATCCTATCCCCTGGGTACCGGGACACTTTCCCCAGGGTCGGACACTCCAGTACGCGAAGGTGGGAGCAAGTGAATGGAATTCCCTCTCTGCCTCGCTTGAGGGAGGCGACAGGACTAGTTGCCGAGATATAGTGCTCCTAGAATATTTCATTTCAATCAAGTAATGAACAAGGTTCAATTGAACTACAATAATAATAATAATAATAATAACTGGCGACAGCGGCGGCGGCGGCGGTGGTGGTAGTAGTAGTAGTAGTTGTTGTTGTACGCGTCTTACTAGTGACTGTTGCAATAATAGTAATAGCAGTAGTGGTAGTAGTCTTAGTAGCAGTAGTAGTGGTGATAATGATGATGGTAGCAGCCGTGAATCATCGCCATTGCCTTCAGAACTAAAGAACTAGTACTGTATAGAAGAGAGTATTGACCTTAGGAGGTCAGTAACTTCAGCGACTGTAGACACTGGCGACCTTGTGTTCGAATTAAGTAAATGGTATAGAACTAACTACCCGTAGCTTTTTTTTTCGTTTTAATACTTGTCGATTTCGAAAAAGAATAAGATGTTCCTGGCAGCCGAATTGCTCTCATGTTCCGGCCTCTGGAATCTCGCTGCCGGCAGTTCTTACCGTCATCACAACTTTCTAATGTTTCTCTGCATTGCTTTTGTTGCTTCCTTATCACCGAATTACATCTGCTTCGATTTTTCCGCTTTTGCTTCCCCTTCATCCAGTACGTTTTCTCAAATGCCAACACTTTTGGTTTCTACTGAGAAGGTACCAGATTTGAATCTCGGCCGGGAAACTGAAAAAGTGACTGAAGTATTTCCTGGTTCTTCTCAGTCAGTTGAATCAAATGTCAAGGCCTTGTCAACAAATTTAATCTACGCCCGTTTCTTTCCACATCTTCTGACATAATTATTCACCAATCGCCCCAAAATTCTTTCTTTCTTTCTTTCTTATTCTGTCCCTTTCTACCTACTTATTATAGGTGTGGAGGGTTACCATTGCACCTGGTGACATCCTTCGACACATACACACTCGACAGGACTCCCTTGGACGAGGGATCGGTCCGACACAGAAGTGTCTATCTGCACAACACACAACATTTACGAGAGAGGGATATGCATGTCCACCGGTGAGATTCGAACCTGCTAACCAAGAAAGCGGACAGCCGCAAACCGACGCCTTAGACCGCGTGCTCACCGCGATCACCGCCCCACAATTCGACGTTATATAGTCTGGAGAAAAGACAGCGACGTTTAATAAACAATTAACCAGAGAAATAAATGCTTCCTTTCCCACGCAGGTTCAGATTTTTCGTGTGTTCGTCATTCCATTCAGGCGATTGTGCGGCTGTGTGTAACATATGCAGTATATTGGATTTACCTGAAATTATTGCAGTGTCATCTCTGGATAGGACGCTTAATTGGCTTCTGAATTATGTTTTTGTAAAATTCACGTCTTTATTTGGAGCCAGTTTTTACAGTGTCTTACAAAATGCACATGTACACACACACACACACACACACACAGTGTGGACCAGCACAGAGTACAGGTTTCCATAACCTGTTTGGATATCTGATTTTTTAATTAATGAAAATGTCTGGAAAGCAACTAATCTGTACGTTTTATTTAATTACAAGCCACTATAGCTAGTTAGTACGTCGACCAAACTTCGGTGTGTCAGACTGAGGGTTTGATTCCCGGCAGGGATACATGTGTCCAGGCGGCTCTAGTACACACACAGCCTCGTCTCCAGTGGGTGATGGGGTTACAGTGGTCGTAGTGCCGATGTTAGGTCTTATGGGATGCGACGCTGTGACGTTGGACGAGTAGCTTCTGACGTCTAGGGAGATCATGCTGCCTTCGTCTTCAGGGTCAAGCCGTCCGGCAAGACTCCTCAACACTGAAGAAGAAGAAGAAGAAGAAGAAGAAGAAGAAGAAGAAGAAGAAGAAGAAGAAGAAGAAGAAGAAGAAGAAAAAGAAGAAGAAGAGAGTGCGACTCTTCGTAACGTCAGAAACTGGTTGTGTAATAAGAACCAACAAAGTGCACATTTTTTTACATTAATGTTTTAATTTAACTATAGTGTCTTCGACACGTTTCGAACATCCAAGTGTTCATCGTCAGGAAGACTTGTACATGCAGTTTTATGGTATTGCTTTCATGCATCCATATAAGCAGTCTGGTCAATGGCAGATCCTGCCATCGACCAGACTGCTTATATGGATGTCCGAAACATGTCGAAGACACAACAATTGAATTTAAACATTAGTATAAAGAGTGTGCATTGTGTTGGTTCTTATTACATTGTTATATCGTAATGGACGGTTTAAAAAACGTACATTCAGGAACTATTCTTCTACAGACACGGCGTCACATCCCAGGAGATCCAGATCATCTACAACACCGCTGTGAGAACTTCAAATATCGCATCGCATTTGAAGGCTCATTGGCAGGTTTCTTTCTCCAGAAATGCAATGCGTTGAAACAGACAGGACGGTGTCATATACCACATATCATCTTATATACGCTCATTTGTTGTACGACAGTGTTTCGACCTTCTTGATTACGTTGATGATGATGATAATGACAACGATTAATAAAAATAGTAATAATAATTTTTATTGCCTGGGGGAATTAAAGTAAATGAATATTGGAGAAAGCGATATAATAAAGAATTAAACCCGCTGTTTGGAGATTTAGATACACTTTCTTGTGTCAGAGTAAGTCGGTTGGAGTGGATTGGTCATGTTAATAGAATGGATAGTAGAAGAAATTCTGAGGGAAATCGACGAAAAACAAACAGTGAATTGTTTACGAAGGGTTATAACTAAATTCAAAATTACAAATTGGAATGAGAAGTCGTTAAAAAATAAAGCTGACTGGGAGAAGTTCGTTAAGGAGACGAAGGACTGCATTGGACTGTAGTGTCATCGAATAATAATAATAATAATAAACTGGCAGAAGCAGCTGAATTGATTGACGATAAAAGTCCATATTATAGTACACATCAGCCAATGTACTGGGGAATGAAAATTTCAAGCTGTACTGGAATCGCAGCATACTTACGGACAAAACAATGCCTTTTAATCGACCTGA
>Ga0123354_10013064_pt1 | contig 12866 bp, 10 predicted proteins | sample TergutLab28metaG_2_FD_97872 | JGI IMG/M metagenome (GOLD analysis project Ga0123354, IMG submission 97872) | Labiotermes labralis P4 segment gut microbial communities from Petit-Saut dam, French Guiana - Lab288 P4 | ecosystem: Host-associated > Arthropoda: Insects > Digestive system > Gut ...
AACACCAACACACATCGTACCAGAGCAATACAACCCATGAAATAACTCAACAAATAAGTCGCAAGCTCCTGAGGATGGATGTATTAACATCCGAAATATGTTGAGCATTAAATAATGAAATAATAAAGCAAGTGACTTCAAGTTGGTCTCTCTTTATTCAACTATACAATGTAACATTTACAATAAATATTAATTAATGACGGTGGAAGACTCGTAGGCTTTATGCTGCTCAAAATTCCCATGGGAACATGAAAGAATTTCTCTGAAAATTATCAGCAGTTTGGGCATGCGCCCTCAGAAGGGTTCCCCAACCCTGTCCGAGGCCGCAAATGTTTAAAGAATATCGGTTTGAAGGGGCACCAAATTTTAAGCTTGCCCAGGGCGTCCACATGTCTTGGCCGGGACCTGTGTGAGAGTAATGCACATCGCTGTTGGGAATTCTTGGCAGTACACTGCAGCATAATGAATGTAGTGTTCTAGCTTGCTGTGCTAGGCAGATATTAGTGAGTTCAAGTGGTGTCATGGTTTTTGCGTACATGTCACAAAATAAACACAGGTAGGTAGGTTAGTATGTCAGCTTGTTTAACCTTTTGGCGCCGGAATTATTTTTTTAATTTTAGCACACCCTGTATATAAAATGTGAATAACACAGGAACCAAATATGTTAGAATTATGAAACAAACTGCATTTTTAAGAGAAAAAAACGGAGAGCATATACCATATTTAAAATATTCAGTACCTATATTTGTTGAATAAATATATAAAATTCAACTTTAGAGGTTAGCGGTGCAGTACGACCACTATAGTTGACATTAGGTGTCAAAAGGTTAAAGAACTGCAGAAAGTATATTCCTAGTGGCTAATCTCACAAAAATCATGAAACCGGTTTTGATTTCAGACTAATAGTGACCATTTCACGTGAAAACCTACACAGCTACATAATTCATGGATTTTAAGATGACACATTGCCGTCGTTGATAACACATCGCAAGTGTACGTTTCAAATCAGTCACACACAACTCCAATTTTTTTTTAAAGTTTATTCACGGCTACATGTTTCGGCTGTAATTGCGGTCGTTGTGATATGAAAGGCGAGAGATCTCCATCTTAATGCAATGTATAATTTTTTCTGTATCAACGTATATAAAATACCTGATAATGGCTTGCAATTAGAGCTGAAACATGTAGCCATGAATACATTATTAACAGAACTGGTGTTGTGTGTGACTGATTTGATACATATACTCGTGCTAAATTCATGGAGCATAGTCCTATTTAAGCAGCTAGTTATTACTCAGTCAGGAAATTTTCCAAAATTTATAGTACCCAGAGCTTCATGACTGTCCACAAGAGCCTGTCACTGCCATCTATTCTGAGCTGAATGAATCCAGTCCAGAGTCTTTCATCTTATTTTTTAAACATCCAGTTTAATCTTATCCTCCTAAGTATGTCGAAGTCTTCCAAGTTGCTATTTCACTGAGGTTTTTCCACCATCACTCTGTATTCATTTCTCTTCTGTGAAGACCAATGGTTGTTTTAAGTTCTCCCCACAAGGACTTTTTCCCAGTCAGAGGGAAACATGTTTTGAACTAAGGGTAAAGTTATCATAAAAAAGTTGTATGTGAAACACGATATTTCTCCGAAATTTAGGTATGGGATAAAAATTAAAAAATGGTGAACATTTTGATCTGTGTGTTAGATGTTGTGGGTTGCTTTCACTTTTGTGTTATTTGCAGTAAGTGAATTTTATCCATCCTTTGTATGAAATAAATGTCATGTTGTCTGTCTGTCTGTCTGTCTGTCCACATGTGTCATCCCAAAAATACAGAATATATTTGGTGAAAGTTGATGCTAGGTACCTGCCAATTTAATTTTACTTCATGTTTGTTTAGTATAGGTAGTTCCTACTTGACATTAAACTCAAAATCAGACTTCCATCAAATTTTTTGTTTTGTGTTTTGTGCAGACAATTCGTGACCTGAAATGTACATTTCATTAAGACCAATCATGATTTGAAAATCTTTTGTATGGTGTGATTTTAACAAAATATGATGGAAACAATTTATGGCAGGGCACTTTAGTATCTGTGATGTAATTGGCTCCACAACAAATTATGTCAGCAGTAATGGGTCGTCATCTCCCATAGCTGAACATTATTGTCATCCTCATAATTGTAATGCACCTGAGCTTCCCTTCAGATGTGTTGTCATGAATATATCTGCATAAATATGTAATGAAACTGTTTGTTTACTTTCATTTTTATAATCTGACTTTACAAGGTGCATTAATCTAATGAAAATGAAAGACACTTAATAAATTATTGTATCATAAATATGTAGGCCAGTGTATATGACCACTTGTACACAACTGGTTGTAGCATCTCTGTACTCAACTTGCACAAGAATTCTGCCGGTATTCTATTCTGAAGCCTCTTCCATTGGTGTTGGCATTTGTGCGAACAGGAATTGTAAATGGTCCATTAGAGATATCTGAAAGTAGGTTAAAACAGGTATTTCCTCTTGTGGGATGTTGTGCATTGTTGATTGGTAGTTAGCCTTGGGCTGCTTGAACCTTGTAGGTGGGACTGATATTGTCCCACACTGTTTACACATCTGTAACTAACCACCATTCAGTGCTGCATAACATCCCAGAAGAGCGAAGATCACATTTACACTGCAGTGGAAGCCTGATGTCACGCATAGATTAAAACTGCTCTCACACCCTCTTCTGTATGGGTAAACCAGATGAATATAGTCAAACTTCACAAACCTTACGTCTTCACACTGCTTCAGTGTCGATATCGATTCCATTTCTTTCTACTTTCTTTCCTAAGAGTTTGGAGGGATAGGAATAGGCTCTCATTATTTATACACTGTCTTTCTTTATGTGTGTGTGTCCTTCCATTACAACTTGTGAACCAACTGACCAGTCTTTATGAAACTAGTCACAAACGTTGTGCCATTGGAGGACACCACATTGCCATACTTCTCATTTTCTGAAAGACTGAAGGAAGTTACCCTCTACACAGTTAATCAAATCATGCAGTTTTTATTACCCGATGGTATTTTTGTTCATATTGATGAAAGGTAATTGAGAATAGTCAAATCAGTTATGCAGGTGCAGAGTAAAGTTAAAAAAATGCTGTACATTCTCTCTTCTTTCATTTCATGCTGAACTGAACAAATGTGTGTAAATATAATGTGCTTTTTGAACCTATTATTGATGTTTTACCTTTGGTCATGAATGGTTTGAAAGGCACAGGATCGAATTTCAAACAGTACTGTAGTAATAATGGCTGGGATAGCATTGTTGGTTCAGTGACTCACTATGTGCTGGACAGTTCTGGGTTCGAATCCTGGTGTGGATGAGAGATTTTCTCTGTTCCACTCCCATCCAGACCACCCGGAACCTGTGCAGCATCCTGTACACTGGGTACTGAGGCTCTTTCCTGGAGGTAAAGGGGCTGGGGTGTGGCATTGACCACCCACCCCCATCTAGTACCAAGGTTAAGAATGAGTAGAGCTGTACCTCTGCTCCCTCTGTGTGTGTTCATGGTATGTTAGGGGGCAACCTTTACTTTACTTTTACTGTACTAACAGTAATTGATTATAGAGGATGCTGTTGTAAAATTTTTAAAATTGTTAATATGTTTCTCTTTGTAACCAGAAAACTGCTGAAGAAACACGGTTTTGTTTTGAGCCCTTCTTGGAGATGGTTTGTCAGACAGATAATGCTACAAAATACATGCTTACTTTAGTTTTATGATGCATGCAAGACACAGTGACTGCCTGGTAGGTTTCTTGGTTGCTTGGTTGCATGGACTGCACCGAAACTTCGACAGTAAACTTATTGACCTGTTGGAAATGTTGCTTCATTGAGGAAATGTGGAAATGCTTCAGAATTTTGGTTTGAAACTTCTTGGTTGGTAACTTGGAAGGTTTGAAAATAGGTAGAAGGATAATATTAAAGTTGGTTTCAAAGAATTAACTGGTGATAAATTAGTCAAAGATTTGCTTACTGAAAGTGTGTAATTGCAAACTACGTACCTGTCACTGGTGAATTTCTTGTGAAATCAAGTTGCACGGATGCATCATTAAGCCTCTCACCACACAGCCGGATTCCATTTATCACAATGTAATCATCAGGACAATTAAATACCTCTGCCCCAGCTTGACCTGGTGGGATAAGTGGCTGTCCATCTGCAAAGTAGTGTTTAGTTTTACACAAAAAATTGGCATTTATATTTTGCAAATGCACAAAGTGAATGCATTGTAGTGAGTTTGTTCTGTCTGACCTCATGTTTAATATCCTAGACTCACCAAGAGATTTCTCTGAGTTTTTGCATTGTAGGGGGCCTCTACTCAGAATTGGTCAGTGAACTTTTTTTGTTCCACACTGATCAAGTAACCTGTATTTACTGAAGCTGAAATAAACATTATCAGTTTTCTTAGAAACATGCTGTCATGCAAAGAAACTGCTGTCTAATGACTTAGACTGATTATGATGCTGTTTATTGCTTTGGAAACCAAATAAATGTTTGAAAATTTTTATATATAATTAAATTACAATTGCATGTTAAATATAACGTACATTCTTAAGTAGTAATTTTAAAGCTGCTAACTCTCAGATGTTAAGGACTTTCAGGGATATACTTGGCATGAAATGCACTCTCTGGACTTTTGTTACACCAAAGAGTTTGACACATCTAATAAATAAAACATTCAAACTATTCCAATTAATATAATTAAAGAATGAAGATTTGGGTTTGATAATATTATGATAGTGTGTTGGTGGTTTTTGGATCATATGCATTGTTATTTTATAATACTTTATAAAAGGATGCAAATAATGAAAATTTTAAAATTAATTGATGTGGAAAGTCATTAGGTTATTGAATTTTTCTTGAGGTGTAACAGGGTAATAGAGTTGAAGCCTTATAAAAGCCACATGTATATTGCCAGTTTCTATACAGACTGTGCTATGCTGACCCAGACTGCTTGTAACCAAACAAATTATAGAAGAAGGGAACCTTGGTCAACATTGATGAGCTGGAGAGGGTATGTTGTCCCATCTGGAGCTGTGTTTGAATATGTCACACTGCAGTATCCTCGCTCCTTGTCAATACAGATGGCATAATTCAGGTTGTTCTGAAATTGGATTTGGCTTATTAGTTCTTCCATTCTATTTAGTAAGCACTTAGTTTGTTTTAAGGTTAATATTGAGAGATGCAGAATAAATCCAAACAACGTAAACAACATATTTAGTTAACTTAATTTATCCTGCATCTGTGATTATCCAGGAACACATTGGGGATAAATTGTCTAAAAAAAGTTGATATTGAGGTCCTCCAATTTCTTGGTGTTAATTCATAATGATGGTTTGATGCATGGGTACCTTTTCTTAAATTAAGGTCATTCACTGCCTCTTTACTTGCCTGAAAGTCTGCTAAAAGAACTTTAAAATAAAAATGTAATATGCATTTGTGTTCATTATTTTCAGTTAGTTCCCATCCCTACCTGATATTTGTGCTCAATTGGTCTGTGTCACAATTTCTTCTTTCCTAGACAGAATCCTAGATGAGACTCTGTGACATACTGTTTACTGTACCATTACATGAAGAACTGGCTGCCTAACTAAAATCATTTACATTCACCATGACTCTAGTCGCCATCACAACATATCTACCAGAAATATAATGTGACAGTGGAAAAAGTCCTGGTGAATATGAGTGATTTTAGTTATATGAAACCATTTCCAAGGACTTACATTGTGCAATTAGTTGCCTGTTATTGAACAGATTACATATTGATGAACAACTTGGCACGCAAGACTTGAATGACCATGTCTCAGTGAAAGTGTCATCTGGGCGCAGTGTTACACTCACCATTTATTTGGGTATTTGTTTATTTGTGTATTTATTACACATATGTTCTTACATACTCCGGAGCACTGTTACTGAACATTTTTCATCATGATTCTCGTTTGTGATGTGCATGGGAGAGAAGGTAACATGCATGTGGTGCAAAAACCAGAAGGAAAGAGACCACTTGGATGCCCTAGGCATAGATGGAATAATGATACTGAAGTGACTGTTGAATAACTAGGATGGCAGTGTGTGGACTGGATTCATCTGGCTGAGGGTAGGGATCATTGGTGGGCTTGGTGGGCTTTTATGAACACAGTAATAAACCTTGTAATAACTAGCTTAGCAATTACTAGCTCCTCACTAAGGATTCTGCTCCATGCATTTAGTTAGTTATTTAGTTAATTATCTAGCTAGCTATCAAAGTAGTCAGTCATTTGGCTGGTTCATTGTGTAGTTAGTTAGTTAGTCAGTCAGTTAAATTCTGTGCCCAGTATGAATCTATTACTGTGACATTAGTTGGTTTTACACACAGTTCATAGCTTAAAAACTGGTATTATATTATATAAATTTAATTTTTTGCACAAGATTGTGTGTCGTTCTGTAAGTACAAGTAATTTGGTCCAGCATGCAAAATGTTCTACCTAGAAACCCCCTTACGCTTCCCACCCCTGTGAGAAGGCAGTCCATACAGGCGAAGACTCAACACACTAGACTAACAAAACCAAAAACAGAAATATTCTTAGATTTTACACCTGTTAAATTTATTTTTTTAGTGGGTTAAGTATTCCTTGTATAATTCTGTTCCAATACCAGTGACCCTTACATGCATATAAATTGTGACTTACCATATAGCCGGGTGTGGCAGGCAGATTGCTGTGTTTTGGCATCTGGTAGTTGAAAGACTCAATTGAACCATGTATTCCTCTGTGATACTGCAAGCAGTTCTTGGGGGCTTCAAGAAGACTCCCTTTCTTGATCTGCGTGACTTTTATTCTAAAGCTCCGGGGAATGTCACCCCGCATTGTCAACAAATTTAGTTGCAACGGTCCAGTAATACTGTCCACATCCATGTACACTGATGGAACAAGTAGTGTAAATCTTACAGGTATACTGATTTTTCATGTATTCTCAATATTCTGATTTTTGTTTGTATGCTTTCCTGTCATTGTTAAAATGTTTGACTGAAGCAGGATTACAGAGTAGGACCTGTATCACATTGAATGAAGCAGGATTACAGAGTAGGACCTGTATCACGTTGAATGAAGCAGGATTACAGAGTAGGACATGTATCACAGATGACAGGAAACATGCAATACATAAAATATTTTTGGGTAGAAAACCTTGTGGATCAGTACAGTTGGAAACATTTAGGTATACTTGGGGGAAGGATACTGAAATGGAACTTAGAGGTATGGAATGTGAAGGTGGTGATTACACTGAACTGGATGAGGCTGTGTGGTCTGTTGGTGGTTTCTGTGATAATTTAGATACTATTAAAATTAAGAATTTCTTGATTAGCAAAATACACTGACAACTTCTTAAAGAATACCGTACACCATGGACTCTACTTGTTTAGTTAGTTGCTTGAACATGGTTTAGTGTCTTTTTAGTAATGTGGCACAAACCTTGAACAAAATTGTAAGCATCTGATTGATGCTGCTTTGCTGTACATTGCAATGAATTTTCAGCATCATTACTATCCATTTTGTCCACTGTATATTTTATATTGTATGTGTAGACAGAAATTTTATAGTAGGTTATATATATATATATATATATATATATATATATATTTGTATGTGCGTGTGTGAAGTTTAATGTAAATGTGCTGCTACATCTAGGACACTGCCATATGGTATATTTTATTGTAGGAAAGTGTTTCTATTTGACCTTCAGATTTGATGCAGTGTAACTATCTGTGGCACTTATGAAAAGTCGATATTGAAATATAATAATATGAATGTAACCTTTGCAAACTCACTGTGCTGTCCATTGTTGACACCACAGATGATGGGTGCGATGTTGTTGGCGTTTTGCCCTGTCACAATGAACTGATCTTCTATACAAGTTCCGTTCGTTGGCCCAAGCAGCTGTTGCATAAAACAGCAATATCATGTTCAGTTCCGTATTACATTGTATTCGCTTAATTTGATTATAATAACTCAATCTAAATGTTTCTTACTTGATATAAATTTCAATTTCACGTAAACTGTAAGGGCATGATTCCTTTATGTATATGTATATACATATGCATGTATGTACTGTATATGTATATACATATACATGTATTCTTATAATAAAACCAACTAGATGCACTAATGTCTCTAATTTATTTTTGGAATAAAACTCTACATGTTTCAGACAGTTTCTCTGTCCATTGTCAGCAGTTTTTCACTGTACACACAGCATTGGTATATGTCATACAGGTTTGCTGACAGCTAGCGAGCAGGATCAGGACGGAAGTTCCATCCTGATCCTACTCGCAAGGTGTCAGCAAACCTGTATGACATATACCATTGCTGTGTGTACAGTGAAAAACTGAGGATGGACAGGGGAACTGTCTGAAACATGTAGAGTCTTACTCCAAATATAAATTTGAGAAATTAGTGCATCTAGTTGATTTGTTATAAGAATTTATCATGATGCACGGTCACCTGAATGTCAAATATACATGTATATGTATATACTCACATATATATACATATACATATACAGTACTATCTGACCCAAACACCACAATGTAGTGATGAGCACTGTGACTTCATGTCTAGATGACCTTGGTTGAACCAGATAGGCTTGTTTTGATGTGGTTATCGATATGTTTTCTCATTTGTCTGTAAGAAAATTCTTGGGTGGTACTTGGCAGTACACCAGATCACTTCCAAATCATTTCCAGTGTACAGTCAAACCCTGATATAATGCAACCTTCACTTAGTGCCCACAAATGTCTGTGAACAGAAATTTACCATTGTACAGGATTTTGATTTACTGCCACACCAATGCACTGTCACAAATTGTAGTGAACACACAGTTGCACTATATTTGGGTTTTGGCAGTATCTTTCATATTGATGTGCTGTTCATTATACAGCTGACAATGCATCATTTTAAGTAAATCAGGAAACATACAGATGAGATGAGATGAGCATAAACAGTGTCGCTGTTCTGGGCTGGAAAGTGTCCTGTTGTCCACCTACATGACTTCTGGGTTAACATGTATTTTTTTTTTTCAAAATGCTTAAAATATAGCCATAAACAAATGTTTGTGTACTCTTTACTCTTTTGAATTTTTAACAGATGTATCTGATCTGTGCGTGTTACCTAGCACCTGATGCTAGCTTACTAAGTATTAGGCCAAAATGTGTAGCACACCCAAGGCAATGAAAATTATTTTTAAAGTTGCCCATTCCGTGCATTTTTTTTTATCAGCATAGACCATTTATTTCGTTGTTACATAAATGGTGTACACTGAATGAAAACATTGTCTGACTTATGTTGTTCTAATAAAGTTCTGTTTCAGTTACGTTTGTGATATTTCTTGCTAACTTCAAATGAAATGTCAGTGGTTTATTAGTTATTGCTGTCACAGTGGAAGCTAAATAACCATATTTGCTTAGTTTCCATAGTATTTTACACTCTTCAAAAGACTAGTGCAACAACATTTTCTTCACATATGATTGCTAGTGTTGTTTCCATTTTACAAGTCCATGTGCCTGCCCTATTGATATTACTGATTGTAGAATGTTCAAAAGCGTGAAGTTCCTGTGACTTCCAGTGTCATGACATTTCTGCTAGATTTCATGTAAATCAGCCAAGACACACACACACACACACACATGCACATACACACTCACACACCATGGTGATCTCATGCAGCTGCTCTTTTGCCTTAAAGAGAGGCAAGCAGGGTAAAAGTAGAATATACATACATAGTATATTGAACCAGTTTCATGATTAGCACACAGAGATAAAGTGATATGATTAATGAGGAAAAATAGTACTGAGAACACTTCTATGCCTTCATAGACATAAATTACAGTCACTGTCTGGAGGTCTGAACATTGATATATTTTCTTATTCCAATAAAATTGCAAGAAGAATGTGAATCATTTTTACTTTGTATTAATTCTTTTATAATCTCCTTCAGTTCTAAATTTATTCTTGTGTAATGTTTCTTGTTCATGCTTGAATCTTCCTTGTCCATCTTGATCATTTTGTCAAAGCTTACTTCAAATGTGTAGAAATCTAGGCGTATCTGTGAGACATCTGGGTGGACCTTCTCGACAGTAAGGATGCAGACAAGCATCTCCATTACTGGTGCTGGGAATCCAGGGTTCACAAAATAGCTGCAGTTTTGGCGTGTTACTTCTCCACATGACCTTTCAACTGTGAATGGTGTAAAATGGAGATACATATAACTGGGATCTTTGTAATGCCTTCATACACGAAACTAAGGATACTACAATTACATAGTCTGTAAGTGTGAAGATGGGGGAAACCATGGCCAGAAAACAGGCTAGAAAGCTGCAATAAGGAAGGAATTTTGAAGATGACTATTTTATAATGTAAGGAGTATTTTGACTTTTGGAAACCTTTCAAAAGGAAAACCAGTTTATTAGTTAATCAACTTTCATAGTGCTGCATAAGTTTACTGACTTTCCTTGCCATACAACAGTAAGAGAACAACATAAATTTCGTTACAGAATTTATTTTGAACAACCTATAGAAGTACAAGGGGTCTCGTATTGTGGCATTCTGCATTACGACACTAAGTTGTAGGTGTATCAGCATTCCACAAGAACTCGTCACCTAGTGTTTGTTTCAGAATGCCTTATGACATGAACATGGACAATTTTACCTTTACTTGGCTCTGAGTGACCATAATGTATTCCTGTGTGGCAGGTTGAATGCTTCGTTAAGTGACTTAACGTTAAGACAGAGACTGTACTTACAGTAGCAGCATATGCCATATCCTTGCGCACATGATCCACCAGAAATACCACCAAGACTCCTGCACTGCAGATGGTGGTAGCATGTCCCATTTACCCCTTCACTTGTCTGACAGGGCTCATTAGGGTACTGGACAATTGTGAAGAGACTCAGAACTGAAACATGTGGGCCATCATATTGAAATCAGACCTTAAAATATAAGTACTCGTAGTTCGGTATCCAAATAGTTTACGAATTATCCAGCTCTGGTGTACAAAGTCTTTCTTGTGCAGTTGAATGTTTGGGATGGTTAATGAATCATATAGTATTGTGCATATTCAGCCTATTTTACCTTCTTGTAGAAGAAAAAAAAATGTTTTTTAGATCACCATGGTGTATGGATGTATGTGTCTTTAAACTTTGGAACATATTGACTTATTTTGATGAAATTTTGTGTGTCCTTTGTCCCATCAGAGGCTACCCAAACCTCGCATTCTTCAGTGGTAATATAGAAGACGCACAGATTTGCAGGTGTGAGCATCACTATTGAAATTGAATATGGGGTCCTGAAGTAACGTGTCACTCCATTCTGGTTGAAAGTGAATATGAACCATTGGAACTAGGTGTGTAGAATTTGTTATGGGTACATACAAATATCATTAACCACAAAAATTCTCTATGAATTTCGGTGCAGTGGCCAATTACACGCATTTTGATGGTGCAGATTTTTCAGACTATGTGCAACAATTTTCCCATGGAGAAACTTATAATGAAACTGTGACTGGGGGTAGTGAAATCCTGAGCATTATGCGTCATTGCCCTTGATGTCTCTTTCACAGTTGATCAAGACATTCAGTTCTTTGCAGTCGGATATTAAGATACTGAACACAGCCTTGATAAAATTGTCTCTGTGTCACGTTAATTTATCTTTTGTTACTGCACGCTTTATGTGGGGTACGCGTGGCGCAGTTGGTTGAGGCACTGCGCTACAAGCCGGAAGGTCGCGGGTTCCATTCCCGATGATGTAATTGGAATTCTTCATTTACATAATCCTTCCGGCCGCTCTATGGCCCTGGGGTTGACTCAGCCTCTAACAGAAATGAGTACCAGTAATATTTCCTGGAAGGTAAAGTTGGCCGGTGCGTAGGGTTGACAACCTTACCACCTTCATGTGCCAAATGTCTTGAAATCGGGGAGCCTCAGCCTCCTGGAACCCTCAGGGCCTATACAGGCCTGTAATGGGATTGTTTTACGCTTTATGTCCATGATGTGCGCACATTACAGCAGTGAAATGAAGGAAGAGCTGAGTGGTTATAGTTGTGGATGTCGATGCAAGTCATCAAGTTGTCATTTGCGACAAGATTCTTTACTGACGACCCAAGCCTCTGGGTTGTTTCACCGTGTTGACTGGTAAATATGACTGGCTACTGGCAAGCAGCTCTAGAATACTGGGACTGCTTTACCCTAAAGGTGAAGGCAGTATGTTCCCCGAACCATCAGTAACTATTTACTAGTCGACACGGCGCAATATCCCAGAGAACTTGAATCTTCAGCAACACCGCTATGAAAACCTTCGATCTCGCCAGATCCATCATTATTTGCTCTTGACCTCACATGTCATTCATGGCTAAAACTTGGAAATCTTTAGTGTGTGAATAAATAAGAGGCTGCTACTATCTTCATGTTTGCACCGTGCATCAATGACGATTAAAACACTTTATTATCCAACAGATGCACAAATATATAATTCGTAGATACAATTAGAATTATTATAAAATATTTAAAAATATTTAAAATTGCTCCATGAGGGAGCTTTATACAGTGCTTGACTAAAAAATTGCCTCTCTAGACTGTGGAGCACAAACACACGCACCACGGGCAAATATGCTGCCATAACACCGACTACGTCCATGCCAACGGACACGATAGAACCATTACTGTAATTTCAGCCAAGCACTGTATAAAGCTCCCTGATGATGGATCCCTTGTGATCCGAAACATGTTGGAGCAATTTTAAATATTTTTAAATATTTTATAATAATTCTAATTGTATCTACGAATTATATATTTGT
>Ga0123354_10013066_pt1 | contig 12866 bp, 8 predicted proteins | sample TergutLab28metaG_2_FD_97872 | JGI IMG/M metagenome (GOLD analysis project Ga0123354, IMG submission 97872) | Labiotermes labralis P4 segment gut microbial communities from Petit-Saut dam, French Guiana - Lab288 P4 | ecosystem: Host-associated > Arthropoda: Insects > Digestive system > Gut ...
ACGCTTGTGAGTGCGGTAATGAACCTTCGGGTTCCGTGAAATGCGGGGAATTTCTTGACTAGCTGCAAACCAGTTAGCTTCTCAAGAAGGACTCTGCACCATGGAGTAAGTAAGTAAGTGTATCTTCTCTCACCATGGAACTTGAACATATCCTGTTCTTACAATGGCAATGGAATGTAGTTTACCGTTGAGTTATTTAATTTATATTATTTTGGGCCTGAAATGTATATCACGAATCAACATTGAAATAAAGGAAGGAACTTGTTTCTGCTGATGCTTCCATGGAATCAAATCGTTATATGACTCATGGTCAACTGCCACTCGACGGGATGTTCCAGTCAGAATTTTCAGAAAGTCTTTGGTGGATGCATGTTCTTGCAGTTCTTTACAGAGACACTGGATAAACCATGTCCCGTTCTCAGGATTACGCCATGAGTAGTAACCTGAAGACAGATGAATTGTGCTAATTAAAATGTATCCCAAGAGACAGTAGGAATCCTAATTATTATTAAGTTATTGAAAGACTTACAACAGAAAATGTATTTTTCCAAGTACTTCGAGTTTCTCCTGAAAATCGTCATTTTAACATACATCTAATCTCATCCTCAACACAAAGCTCAGTAAAGTTATTCTGTCCATACCAATAAGGTGCAAAGGAAGTAACAGTACAGCTCCACTCATTCCGAATCTCCATGCTGAACAGAAGTGAGTGATCAACCCCTAGGCCACTTTGACCCTGGTAAAGAATCCCAGTACCCATTGCTCCTTACCATAGGGACTGATGCAATACAGCCATCTGAGGCCACAGTGAAAAGGGGTCTAGTGTTGCCTCACTTCAACAATTTTCTTCACTTCTAGGCCATTTATATATATATACACAGTTCCAAAATGCAAGTATTAAACAATAGTGAATGGTGAAAGCTTATTGATTTTGAGGACTTAAGTGTGGACTGTTTGAATGTATTATCTCAGCATTCTCAGCAATGCAATAAAATATGATACGATATATAATATAATATTATATACTGAAAATTTTATGTTGACTACACTTTGCCTTATGTCTTCTAGCTATCAAAACAAAAGTGTGTCAATGAACCACTTTTCTTGCACTGTGTGTAATAACATGTTTTATTACATAAATAAACAAGTCGTCTGTCATTACACAACAGTCAGGTATAAAATTATGTACCTTCCACAGAACTGTATGCTATCAGGAAATCTGCTTGAGTTGGAATTTTGTAGGCTGCTTGGACTGAGTCAGTTTCCGTGCGTCTTTCTCTTACTGATTTAAGAGTCACTCCAGGGTCCAACTTTTCACCACGGCAAGCCTGCAATTAGCACTCACTTCTATTGTTACTTTGTCACAGCAAGAAAATTATTACTGCTCACATTACAGCATCCAACAATATACTACACACTAACTAATAGAGTTCTTTTAACCTGTGTTCCTTATTGTTACTTTTCCTCCATTACTATATTCAGCTGGTAGGTGGATGTTCATTGCACTTGGTATAAACAGCATGCCATAGAGGAAAGTACTATTTTCTATATTATAGTTTCCTATTACCTATCATTTTGTGATCACAGAAGACTGTATAATGGTCTGAATTGAGATATTCCTACATATGAAGGACTGAGGAGGGATACTGTGTTTGTTCTGTGGTATATTTAATATCATTTTACCAGCCATGCAGGCCACATAGTAAATAACATCAAGTGGAAGGATTAAATCTGAAGAATCTAAAAGAAGCAAACACAGCATAGTTTAAAATACAATTCCAAGTTTCATAAGGAGGACTACGAAAAACCAAGCAAAAATTGAATCATGACAACTTGTGTCTGTGCCAAGATTGGAATTAGGCTTGCAGACAACCAGGAATGAGTGCTGAGGTAACATATGGTGAGGAGGGGGGAAAAAAGTACATTTTCTAGTGATGAGAGAAAATTCTAGTAATATTTTTGTGTAATGCGTTTTCTGGTAGACATTCAGAACAAAATGAAAGGTTTGAAATGTATTTCCAATTACTGAACAATGGAAAAAATGCATATCAAGGGCTACATTACACTGTTACTGTACACCACTACTTGGTTATCGCCTGTCAGAAAGACTAATTTTTGAGTCATTTCCATCCACAGCCTTTCCATTTCCCTACTCACTATCATCCTGTCACTTGATGCTACATATATAGTATGAGTTACCAAAAGTGTCATTAATTAATCTACAAAAAATTAGGCTTTTCATCAGCCAGTGTCAGGCACATGTTTAATACTGTCCGTTTACACAGCCCTGTTATCTCAGAATGAATGAATAAACTTCATCATGCAGTAAAGCAATCCCTCAACTTTCATGGGTTTATATATTTCAGGTTCACAAAATCGCAGGTTTGGCCCAAGATTTAAAAAAAAAAAATTGTTCAAGCAGTTGATTTGGGGGAGGGGGGCAGAGAGACAGAAGCTCCCAATTATATTGTTTCTGCAAAGAAAAAAAATTCCAACCAGTGAAAGCAAAGTAGTTGCATAATAAAATTAAAAGTGAACAAAAGGGAATTAAAATGCTTTTTGTTTTTCATTTTCATTATTTTGTGGTTAAAAGAAATCATGAGATTTAAGCATAATAAAACACAAAATATATATATATACATATATATATATATATATATCACTATAAAGAAAAACACTAAAAAATACTGAAAAATATTTGGGGGTGGTGTGAGGGGCCTGGCAATTATTCGAAGATCTTCACTTTTGGTTGGGTGTGTTGGAACGCAACCCCCATAAAATGAAGGGATGATTGTATCAAATATGTAACCTTTGATAAGTGAGTTTCAGTGTTTGGTATCATCATCAGTTACAATACTCTGTAATCGTACATAAATTGCTTGTATGCTTGAGCCTAAACAGTAGAATACTTGCTTGGAACAGATCCCATCAGATAGCTGAACCCATTATTTTGGTATTTCACCATTGCACTTGTGTCTGTGATCTGAACTATATTCCATTCCAATCATATTTTTTGGAGAGGTGTAACTTATGTCTCAACACATGCATACTACCAAGGAGTTAAGAAAGCAGTTACAAATGTCACACTTCATTTTTAGAATGACAATGATGTACATCTACAATGTATAGTTTTCCTCACAGGCCTTGTACTCTTTAGTTACATGTTTTAGGACTGTTCTACATAATTAAACTCACAAAAAAGATTCATTTACTTGAATTATGAATATTTTTGGTTTCCCAGCCAGGGACAGGCATTTGTCAGCTGTAAAGGGCAACCACAGATCCTCCACAACGTAGAGACAGTCCTGTGCATGAAGGTACTTTGACATTTCCCCATGTGTCAACACTGTCACCAGCAAACAGTCTGCATCAGAGTGGTCCTCTGCAGCTACTGAAAATATGGCAAATGAACTTTTTATGAACATTGTATTTTAAATAGTTATGCCACTTTATGGGTGTAAAATATGTCCTTTCACTGTAAGGAAATAAACTTCAACTGTTCCAGCAAAAGATATTTAAAAAAGCAGTTGACCATAAGAGACAAGGATGGTCATACATAATTTGTGCTCTTCATTTAATAATGCTGAGTGTATAGCGTTGACAGTGTTAAGGCAAAGTGAGTACAACAGATGGACCTGCAGCACACATTACAAAAATGAGAAATTCTTATGTAATTTTACCAATAAACCTCGCTTAGAAGGGTGATATATTGCTAAAGGTAATTGTTTTGAATGCATCCTAAGCTCAAATACAAACTACAGAGAACTCATTTTCTTTAATGCATCCAGAAAAAGCACATATTCAAGGAAAAGAATGGATACATCTGACTCATAGCAGGATCCAATGCCAAATTTACAAGCATGATAATGAGTTTACAGCATCTGTTAAAGATGTGAATTTCTTGACCAGCTTAGTAAGGTTCAACTTTAGTCTTGCACCACAGAATTCTATAAATTAACATATTTCTTTTCCCTTGACAGTAGTTCTAAAAATTGCAGTCAATAATATTTTAGGAAAGAATATTTATTAATTACTTCATCTGTACGTGACACTAGTACGATTTAATTCAGGGTTTTCATGATGACATGGCAAAAGACCTTGAAAAAATGTGATATTTGCTAAGCTACTGTGTTTAGAACATAAAATATTGGCATGGTGACTGTAAAAAATTTTCTACAGTTCTTTGTCTGATGATGACAATACATGAATCACTGGAGCTAGGCATCTGAAATTTCAAACTGAGAGCATAAATATACCTATACACTTCAATGTTGTACATCCCACTGTGTGTGAATTTCAATTATGACAATTAGTTGGAATTATCATCTACACAAATTTAAATAAGGTGTAATTATGTATTCACCTTAAATGGCTACATTTTTCACCTGGCATGCAGTAATCTTCAGGATGTACAATTTCTAAATGAGAGTGGTTTAATTCTCTGCCAAAATACATTCTTGTTTGTAGAGACTGAGATCTCAGTTATTGCCTAAACTACTCTCTTGTACAAATTCTTCAGCCTGAAGATGACAGCACACCAGTTGACACTTGTAGCTGTTTAGTGTTACTAAATCATAATTAAAGTTGTGTAGACAGTAATACCAACTAATTTCAATACCTTGTGCAAGATCACCCTTTGTAACTTTGTTGTTCCAACACGCTCAGTTTGGTAGGTGATCCTCTTATGGGAAATGGGTGTGGTTCACCGAATCACGTATAGTTTTAATTATTTGTTTTTAATTTTGTTTTATTTATTCAATTTATTCTTGATATAAAATAATGTAGCGCTATATCCAGTAAAACAACTAGTTCATTTCCAGAAAACTGACACAGTCACTCCCACTCACACCACACTCATACGTGACTGAATTCGCACTGGATTGCTAGCGTGTGTTGTCCGCTGATAACTTTCTCTCATTTAAATTTCTCCCCTCCTACCTAACACCAATGGTCCCGAACACACGTTGAGAGATTAACTTACAATGCATGCCATGAGCCGTCCATAACTGACGTCAGAAATCCTAAGAAACAACTATACTAAAAATGATCGGCTACAACATATACATATTCTTGTTGTTACAGAATGCTGTTTGTAAGTCAATGAATACAAACATGGGATCTCCATTCTTCTGGAATGTGACATCCCATCAGTTAGTAGTTGGTTCCAGATGTACTGGTCCCATTTTCAAAGGTCTTAATGTCCAAAAGAATAAGGTGACACATAAACCCTTGAAGATGAAACAAAAATGTCATCTCAAAATGTCAGAAACCAATTATTCAGTGACATAGAACTACATTTCAGGACAGATACCTCAACTACAGGAATGTAAAAGCCAAAAAACTTAAACATGTACAAACATGACAATGATGCAAGACATGTGAGGCTTCACGCACAAGGTAACCTTAAAATGTGGAAACTTATTAAATCAACATCAGCGTTTTTGTGTTGTTCATTTACAGACAACATACAGGTTCAGATAAAATAGCTTCGATCAAAGACAAAGAAGTGGAACATAGCTGTCATGAAGACTGCTATTACTATAGAATATCAGATCACTTCATAGGATGGCACCACAAAAGTGATAGTCTCAAACAATATGACAAACTGCCTATATTTCTAGATGTAAAGACCACCTGGCATATAGAATCCATGCTGCACTAACAAATTATTGCTGAAAATAAAGTAACAGTAATAGTAGAGTAATCTAAATGACTATAATTGTAGGCAACATAAAAGTAGTGCTTGAGATCAGTTTAGAACTCCTTGTTTAACCCTTTAAACGCCGAATTAAATCCCATCTGCCATTTGCTGGCGTTATTATAAGCTCACCATATTCTCCACGTTAGCAAGATAAGGGTTAAACTTACGCTCAGTAATAGCATTCTGGAAATCAGTAAGTTTCAAATTCTCATGAATTATGACTTCAAATCCAAGTGCTTCATAAGTTTCTGTAAGGATGCTAACATCAACAGCAGATCCAGGGCGGGGAGAATTATTCTTAAACTCATCATGATTAAAGATCACAGCTTTTCCTCTTCTGTTATGGTTCATGTTGTATTCTTCTGCGTCCTTTTCAACTGGCATAACTGCCTCATAACGTTCACTAAAAAAATGTATTATAAGACAGTTATAAATTTAAACATTTTTGTGTAAGAAGAAGAAGAGAAGAAGAAGAAGAAGAAGAAGAAGAAAAAGAAGAAGAAGAAGGAGGAGGAGGAATATGAGGGGAAGAAGAAGAAGAAGGGGAGGAAGAGGAAGAGGAGGAGGAGAAGAAGAATAAGAGGAGGAGGAGGAGGAGGAGAAGAAGAATAATAAGAAGAAGAAGAAGTAGGGGAGGAGGAGGAGGATGAAGAGGAGGGGAAGAAGAAGAAGAAGGGAGGAAGAGGAAGAGGAGGAGGAGGAGAAGGAGGAGGAGGAGGAGAAGAAGAAGAAGAAGAAGAAGAAGAAGAAGAAGAAGAGGAGAAGAAGAAGAAGAAGAAGAAGAAGAAGAAGAAGAAGAAGAAGAATGACACCTCAGTTCCAGGGCCAGCTTAACACATTTCCATGCCCAATGCAAAAGTAAAGTTTGAGGCCCCATATGTTCATAGACCTGAGGGGACAATTCACTAAAAGCAGGAGTCCACAAAATTTTCAAAATTTTACAAGCCACTTCCAAATTCTAGGGGCTAGAGGGATGAAACGAAACATATTCTAAACTGAGCACCTGCAATTCTGGTCTGACCTGTGAACCTGTTAGTTGGTGCTTTATGCTTGGTGCATGTGAACTGATACATGTAATTGTTTGTAAAAAAAAATTCAGTAAATTATGCTGACAAATTCAGGTAACACTATTCAAAATTTAGTCACATGGAATTTGTGCACCCTTGACACAAAGCTAGACATACATTATGTTTGACAGACACAAAATCTGAAATATATCCGGCCTTTTTGGGCGTGAACATTGAAGCCCCATGCAACTGCACTCATGGTAATCTTAAACTGGCCCTACTCAAAATTTTGAACTCATGAAGAAGAAGTAAAAAATTTAATTACTTATGCAGAACCTGCAAACAACTGGAAACACATTAACAATTTACATATCAGTGGTTACTTCATGTACCAACAAGGTTAGCATTCAGTAATTCTATGTTCTGCCCATATAGTGCATTTATGTGTTTGGTATGGATACCAGAATAAACAGCGGCTTTTGACTGCTACAACATCAACTGGTGGGGTTTTGTAAATGAGACGGAGTGTATTGACTGTTTGGTACAGACTGGGTCTTTAAATAAAAGAGATTATGTTTTGTAGTTAAAGACTTAAACTACAGGGCATTAACCACAGTCTGCATTATACTTCACAGAGAAAATACTTTGAGAGTGGGTTCTACTACCATCTTGATGCAACTGGCTGTAATCAAACTGACATATCTCAGAAGGTGTCAGTGTATTTAGAACATATTTGCCACAAGAAATAACAGACAACTAGAGAAAAATGCATTATGAGGAGCCTCATAGTTTGTATTAGTCACCAAAAAATGTTGGGATGATCAATGAAGAAGGATAAATACCTGACTTTCCGTACAAAGATTTTTGAACAACTTGAAGAGAAGAGACCTCTTGAATGACTTAAGCAGAGATGGGAAACAGTATTAAAATGAATGTTAAAGAAATAGGGTACAAGGGCATAGAATAGATTCAAATGGTTCAGGCTCCTGTAAACACAGTAATGAACCATCACATTCCATAAACAGGTGAGAATTTCCTCTAAGAGACCTGCAGAATTTAGCTTCAAACAAAGTGTTATTTCTGTTGATTACAGGCTCCATCACTTAAAGCCAGGAGCAGAACACACACACAAATACATAGTGCAAATGAAATACACTAAATACAATGAAGAGAAGAAGCAGTGTCCAGTGTAACTACAGTGTAATGAATAAACAGCTGTTACAGATCTTCACAGAATTTCTTGATTTACAGTCTAATATACTTGCAACACAACATTTTAAAAACAAAACTTTCAAAACTTCTTCGTATATGAAATCCAGTGGCACATTCATATTTCTGTAATTCTTGGACTAGGCAATGGTGATACTGGAAACTGATTTGCTTTGTAGTCTTTTGCATGATGACAATATGTATTCTAGCAAATGGCTACCTACTCGTACAATTAGGAGGAATGAGCAGTAGCTTCCTATGAAATACTGGTATACATCTACAAAACTACATGGCACCACATCTCTAGGTTCATAACAATACCATGAACAAAGTGTCCAAAACGGCTTCCAGTGAGGGTATATATGTATGTATGTATGTGCGTACATTTATATATGTACATAATGCTCAGTTACACATACACTGTGTACATGTACGAGGTATGCATAAGCATACAAAGCACCTTTGCCAGGACCACAAAATAAACACTAACATTTTATAGCATATAAGCTACTATATATAAAGCCAGTTATAACATTTCACATCTACATTCAGTCCACAGTGTATTTGTGTTTTTTATGGATCTCAGAGCATACAGCATTTATTTCCCTACACAATATTAACTAATTATTTTTAAAACCATTTGTTTACTGTGCAGTGTGAACTGGGTCTTTAAACAAAATGAATTTAGACTTGTTTTAAGGGCTAATTACATACTGTGCCCAGTAACAGTGCATATAATATTTTTCATATTCAAACGTTTTTGAAAATACATTGTTTCCAAACATGGCAGTTCAACAGGGGCAACACATGGATGTGGTAGGTTGTTGCAAGTTTTTTAGCATGCAGATCAGCATGTTTATCTTTAACATTTTGAAATTTCCTAGTAGGTGCATCCAGATTTGTAGGGGGTATATTGCACCCACTTGCACCCCACTAGCTACAGGCTGTACATCACAGAAGACACTATTCTTCATAGTCACCTTTTGGAGAACCTCAAATCTCACTTCAAAAGCACTGCCACCCTCACCTACATCACAATTGAGGAACACATTTTGTTCCAATTAAAGACTGGCATCCTTCAGGATGAATGAAACAGCAGTTTATTTTACTTTACCTGGAAGACATATCATTATCCTGGTTCACTGGAGCAGCATCTGTAACATCCACTTGTGGCAATTTCAAGGGCTTCTTGGGTGAAGTCAGATAAGCATCTGAGTCAGGTAATACAGATGATTTTGGTGTACCACTGTCAACACTGTCGTATCCCAAAGAGACTGAGGAATTTGGCCCTCCTGTACCAATAATATTTTCTGGACTTGTCGCAATTCTTTGATCATTTGTATCTGGCAAACCATCACCAATGGAATCAATCACATCTCGAATTCTTCTCTCGCCTGTTTCCAGATTGTTTGGCTCTTCCATTGTCTCACTTCCAGTAGGTCTGAAAGGGTCAACTTCTTCTTCCTCCACGTCTTTGAATGTGGCACAGACGCTACCAAGGTTAAAAGTTATTATGCCTGCTATCTGGTCTTCTAAACACCTACTTTGCTCAGCCTTATCTCCATTTGATAGCTGCCCACCTGCTTGGTACTGAGGTACAAAAGATTAGATACCCACTGAATTCCTTCTCTTCTGATTTCCTCCATTCTGTATTCCTGTAATCAAAAAGCATACATAATTTTAAAATATATTTGAGCCCACACATTCAGGGCTTTTGTTTATGGTAGAAATTAATAATACTACAAATTGGCACAGTGTGTTCTGGAATACAAACACACCTATATATACTCTTATCTTTTCCCAAAGTGCAGTGTTAATGAAAGTTGACATAAACTTTTGTATTTTAATGTCAGTTTACTGGTTTATTTGAACATTGTGGGGATGGGGTGAGAAGAGAAATTTTTTCCTGTACTTATTAATAAAGCACCATACGAGGAAGATGTATGGGAGAGTGGAAGTACAGCTCCACAGTAGCTTAATAGTGGAAATTGATGCAGATGAGTGGACACATTCGCAACCTAAATGCTTTATCCCCAGGGAAAGAGCTTTTTTTACCCATGTGAAACAGGGTGAAACCCAGAGCCAGTTTAGATGGTACAAAGAAGAGACAAATCTCCACTTTTGCTAGAATTAGAATCCATTATCCTTGTCTGGGGCTTAGACAATACTTCAAGTAAATAGCTTTACCTGCCTCAATTGGAGAGGGAGAAAATTAAAAGGATTGCCCTACTTTTGTTATTACACGTGAATATCAGTATATTTGTTTACACAAAAAGAATACTGTGTTCATTGTGTGTGTGTGTGTGTGTGTGTGTGTGTGTATGTGTGTGTGTGTGTGTGTGTGTGTGTGTGTGTGTGCCAGTTTTTAACACTGTTTACATATATCATCTGTTTTGAAATGTACATAAAACATGATGGGTATGTGATATAACACCCTGTATACCCCTCCCATCAAACATCATTTAAATTTTCACAGAACTTTGTGCAGCCCTGCTCTACAGGACAACCCCTCAGTGTACTTGTGTTTTAATTTCCTAATGACAATATCAACATGGCTGTCACATTAACTTCTGAGTTGCATGTGATACCTGTGACATTTAATGTGGTAATGGATATCCACTTACATTCATTACCATATTTACTCAGCATGTAAAGAAATGTTGGCCGCAAAACTAGTAAACAGTAATTACCACTGAATGTAAAGTACTGCTTATTCCTTACATTCTGCACAAATTAATACTCTGCTACTGTATTTATTACACTGATACAAACTGTAAATGCCATTTTGCTGTAGACTGTACCGTGTTATCTACCGCTGCATGGCCTTGACGCCAGTAGGCTTGTACACACGGCTAAGAAGTTGATATTAAACACTTGTGAAATCGTCTCAATTGATTTTTAAACTCCAGATTGCAACAGTGAAACAAGTTGTCAAAACAACAGCCAATCACATACAAGTTTATTTCATAAAGTAAAGCTAAATTGTCACTGTACATGCCCTAAAGTATGGGTCTCCAACCCATGGCACACCAGGTTGTATTATGAGGCCCACAGCAACATTTAAAAGTTGTGTATGTACTATAAAACTTACACAATAAGTAAGGCATTTAGGTATATATGACCTGAAAACACATAATGAACTAGATGGAGATGAGCAGTCAGTTTCATGTCCATAACACTTTGTCCCAAAAAAGAAATCCTGATCCGCGATGTCCTGGCCAAACGTCTGTAGAGTGATCAACAGATAATTTTGGCGAAAAAATATCTTTATACAATACCGGTACCGATTTATGCGCTAGGATCTTTCAGCACTGAATAAAAATCTTACCTTCATGTCTCCTTGATTATAGCTCTTCAGTTTGAAAGTTACTGTAACACAAGTATGCATTCTCACAATCAGGAGCAAGGATGTGGGAACAGAGTTTCTTGTAGAAACTTCTTTAAGAAATTACAAATTTTTCTTTGACATCACAATATATGTTATCTCTATTAAAGTTTGTAGTTCAAAACAAAAATATTTTCCTGACAAACATTGAAAATCACAATTTAAACACTAGATGAAGAAATAATTTATACCTTCCTCAAGCAAACTTAAACATTTACCAAAAAGGAGCTTATTATACAGGGATAAAAATTTTTAATAATCTACCCTTAGAGATTAAGAATGTTGCTGGTAACAAAAAAAAAAAATTAAAATTGCTCTGAAAAAAATTTTTACACCCATACTCATTTTACACATTTGAAGAGTACCTTAGTCAATTGTGAATTAAGAACTGTATCAGAAGATTTTATTATAGCGGTATTTTGATTTAAGATTTCTGTCTATGTGCATTGTGTAAGTATTCATACATTTTTTCAGTTATGTCTAGTTACATTATATAAGTGTTTCATTGATTGTGTGTTCTGAATTGATCACATTTCCTTGTGTAAACTTGATTTGTTACTTATGTATCATAATCACAAATTACTACCACATGTATCTTACCGTCAAGACTCATTTTGTGCTATGTCTGTTGTTATATACTGACAAGTTCTATACCCAGTCCGATGGATATCTGGATTACTAAATAAATGAAATGAAATGAAACCCCACAGCACTATATCTAATCGGTTCACGTCAGTTGATAAAGCGTGCCAAGCCACAGGCCACATCTTGCTGTCAATTAACCTTAATAGTATTCATTCAAAATTTCCATCATTTCTCTCTCAAAATGTGGAGACCCCAAGCTACCTGGTCACATTACGTCTGCGTGTTGCCAGGGAAACCTTCTCTAAATACCGTAGTAATTTGTTTTCCATAAACGTCCTGCAATACGCATCCAACACACTGTTCACCAATGGCTAATCAAAGACGACGCTGAAACTAACAATGCGCTCGCTAACTCGCGTGGGTTATTCCGTCCTCAAGGGCGAAGACCTTGTGCCACTAATTCCGTCCCAACTAAACAGAGTCTCATTCGCGAACATCATGTGAGGCAGGATTTGAAAAAGTGGTTGAAGGCATTCACAGAATGGTGAGATCTCCAGGTAAGAGGCGATGTACTCTCTGCAGGTGCCACAGACAGAAACCACCATTATGGCCAGAATAAGGTGCGGGTCAGTCGGGCAGCTGCACGGGGCCTCAACGTTCGCAGGGTGCTAACACGTCACTGGCATAAGAGGAAATATGGTGATGTAAACTCAGGTTTACACACACGCAAGGATTTATCCTAAAATTATCTGCAATTTGGGCAAGCGACCACAAAATATTTTCCAGCCCTATCCCATGCCGACTGATAACATAAAGAACGTCAGTTTCAAGAGAAGCAAAATTATTCGCCGGGCCTGGATGACAAATTATTAACCAGCCCGAGCAGCAAACATGTCTCGGGCCGATTTTGTCCACCATGTTGCGAAATTCTCCATACCTGTCAGTGGTGTTGTCAGTCGCCTTAAACTTCTGAGTACCT
>Ga0123354_10013067_pt1 | contig 12865 bp, 10 predicted proteins | sample TergutLab28metaG_2_FD_97872 | JGI IMG/M metagenome (GOLD analysis project Ga0123354, IMG submission 97872) | Labiotermes labralis P4 segment gut microbial communities from Petit-Saut dam, French Guiana - Lab288 P4 | ecosystem: Host-associated > Arthropoda: Insects > Digestive system > Gut ...
ATGTGGTGCGTATGGGTGAGGAGAGGGGGTGTATAGGGTCTTGGTGGGGAAACCGGAGGGAAAGAGACCAGTGGGGAGACCTAGGCGTAGATGGGTGGATAATATTAGGACGGATCTCCAGGAAGTGGGATGTGGGTATATGGACTGGATTGGGCTGGCTCAGGATAGGGACAGGTGGCGGACGCTTGTGAGAGCGGTAATGAACCTTTGGGTTCCCTGAAATGCGGGGACTTTCTTGACTAGCTGCAAACCAGTTAGCTGTTCAAGAAGGACTCTGCACCATGGAGTAAGTAAGTAAGTAAGTAAGTAAGTAATGAAATTCACAGCATAAAACTTCAATCATGCATGTATCAAATGCAAAAAATATCAAGTCCCTTACACATATAAGTCCAACAAAATACATCTCCTTGGACTTACATACATAATTGTTTAATCCATGGAAAATTTAAATATTTAGAATACATTACCTTGTTGTAACTCGCAGTTTATGGAAAAGAGTGACATCATGGTCCTGGAAACGAAATTTAAATCCTCCAGTCTGTGTTCCAAACAGTTCATCCAAAGGATCAAACCTTTGGTACTGACTGTAATCTCTTTTCTTACGGAACTGTTGACTTTCTTCCACTGCCACACCAAAAGTATCAAAGTGCTTTTTGCGCTCAGGATCCATCAACAACTGTAAATAAAAAGCACATCACTGTTAATTACATTCTGAGAATCAGACCTTACAAAGTCATAAAAAGTGGCACTTCAACAAAATAAAAAATGAACCTGAGCACATAGAAGGTCTGACAATAGTGTATGTCTGTAGTAATGTCTACATGCATAAATACAAGGCAGCATCCGTCACATAACACTTTTATTTCAATTCGGCTCCTTCATCAGCTGTAAGTATGATTTCAGTCAAGCTGCATTCTGCTACTTTGCAACATGTGCATAAAGACTCAACACTATATTTTTCTGCAAAACTGGTGAAAAATGCTATACGGGTTTGCAAAACAGTACAAATTTATGAAGACAAAACAGTGTTTAAGTAAGAAGTTATAGAATATTAGGTTCTCACAGTAGCAAATATGAACAATACTTCCATGTAATGAAAACCAACTTGATGCACTATCTATCCTCAGTTTCTTTCGTCAATCAACCTCTACATGTTTCAGGCATATTTGTAGCCCATCATCAGGAGGTATACTGTATATGTACAACAACTGGTACGTGTTGTGCTTTTCAGTTGACTGTCTGTTGGCCGGGATTGGGATGGAACGAATATGCCCGAAACATGTAGAGGTCAACTGATAAAATAAACTGAGGACAAATAGTGCATCAAGTTCTTCTTCTTCATCAGTAGGGCCCGTGGCTAATGCCACAGATGTACTGCAGCCTAGTAGGCTTATTGTACTCACTCTATCCCCCCCGTCTGTTTGGACATTCCCACGTTTGCCGCCACGTACCCCCACGTCCACAACGATGCGAGAGATCCTAGTAGCGAAAGGTGGAACTATGTGGGTGAGAATTAACCGGTAATTTTGCCAGAGATTGCGACTTCCACGTCAATTCAGGGATCTTTTACAAATCTGCGACATGGGACCCACAGCTTTACTTCCCTTCGGAAGGAAGGCTTGCCGAGGATTTTTTTGCCCTGAAAAATCCTGATGGCTTCAGCTGGGTTTGAGCCCGTGAACTTGGGTGCTTAAGGGCAGCACACTACCCCTAGACCAGCAAAGCCACATGCATCAAGTTGGATTTTATTACACAGATTATCGAGATGCACAGCCGGGGGAAGAGAGAGAGAGAGAAGAAGAAGAAAAAGAAGACAGATAGAAAGAAAGAAAGAACACTACTGTTCTGTCATATTTGAAATGGACAGAAAGAAGTTCCATAAGACACCAACAATAGTAACAGCAATGTTATGCCACTCAAATGATAAAAAAACTTGACGTATACGCCAAGGCGGAATGGCAGTCCACAAACCAATGACATGTGAAAAGGAATCAGTCAGATTTACTTTTTTCAGGCCACACTACCAAATTATTTTAACAAAGTATCCCATATAACAGTGTGCTTACTTATAACAAACATTCTCATGAAATTTAAAGTGTTACATGTATAATGAAATTCAAGAAAATAATTATTAACTTTTTACTGGAAAACTGTTTGTATTCTGTGGAAAACTTTAGGACTATTGATCCTTAATCTACAAAAATTGTGTTAATGATGTTGTTTATATTGTAATTATTTGTACTTTATACCTGTATGTTGCATTTCATTAGTATTCCATGTTGGTTTATGTAAGTATGCAAGGTATATCCTTTAAATGTCATGTATTATTACTTAATTGTAATCTCTTAACAGGTCCATTATCATTATTTGATGTTTTGCTGACCGTGCATCCCAGTATCTTAGTAATTAACCAACATAATTCACAAATTCTTGTTTTATAATAAGTTTATTATATTCCTCTACATGTTTCAAGCACTGTTGTGCTCATCATCAGGAGGTCAAAACTGCATTACACAGCATCTGGTATCATCACACCTGTAGGTGGCCATCCCGTGCACAGAGTCTTCTCTCAACGTGTGCACAGGATGGCCACCTACAGAGTGTGATGATACCACATGCTGTATAATACAATTTTGACCTCCTGATGATGAGCACATAGTGCTATAAACATGTAGAGGCATTTAATAAACTTATTATAAAACAAAAATTTGTGCATTAAGTTGGTTAATTACTAAGATTAATAAGTCCATTATTATTTTTTACAATGATCTGTACGATGAAAATAAAAATAAATAAATAAAATATTCAGGGTGTGGGAAAACGCCATGCCCAAACTTTGAGGGGTGCTAGGGTGGACCAAAACAAAGATATTTGGTCAAGGAACTATATGTCGGAGGTGTGTGTCCTTGCAGCTACAGACTGTCAAATAGGGTCTGACTAAGGCTGGAAATAAAAGAAAACCACTGAGGTATTCTGGCAAAAAGCTGTATTTCGTACTAATTTAGAGCAGATTTTCAAATATATGGCCACAAACCTTGATACAAAGCTGATGACACAGCAGAGACAGATGTGTGTGTTCAAAAATGCCAAGCTGCTGCCCAATTGCTGCAGCCTTAACAAGACAGGCAATAAGATCCTCTTCTAAATCAACTGGTGATGAGCAAATCAGGGCTTTAAAGTGGCCCCATAGGAAGAAGTCCATTTCTGTGAGGTCCGGCGACCTGGGTGGCAGAGCCATTCACCCGCCCCGTCCAATCCAGCAATCGTTGATTGAGAAGGGGATCCTACTCCTGTATAACTGAGGCAACAGCAACCTGGCATTTTCAGTGCTCACATCACTCTGCTGTGTCGATGTCAACTGTGTAATTCCACTTAACTGTTATTCATTCATTCAGCATATCACACACACACACACACATGCACAGGCGCATACATGCATGCACGCGCGCACACACACACACACACATACATACATACATATATATATATATATATATATGCATTCATACCACCTTTAAAAATTCCATTACAATAGAAATCAGGGTCTTGTATTAACAGCCATTCACCCTTCTCTATTACTATGTCATTGGAATCTGGCATATGAAACCATTCTCAACAGCCATTCAGCAGCCTCTCAGGTATTTATATGCAGCCCAAACAAATTATCTGTAGTGAGGTGTGATCTTTCAGCATGACAATGCATTCTCACACAGTACATGTTAAAAACAAAAAGGGATGGAATTGTCACTGGGAACATCTGGACTATCCAACATGAAAGCAACATATGGGATGTCACTCAATTGCACCAGAATGAAGTAGAAATGGCTGTTAATGAATGGTTGCAAATGCAAAAGCCAAATTTACACTTCTGCCAGAAAAGAATTTGAAACTCCTGTGAAGATGGGAAAAATGTGCTACTGTGTTCAGGAATTACATTTAAAAACAACAATACTTCAGTAGTAGAAGTGAGCTATACTAAACACTATAACAGCCTGTAATTTAATTTTTATGACCAGAGGAACAATGCTTATTAAACTCACAACCCTGTCAACCACATGTGTGATAGACAAAACATGTGTTAGAAACATTGGTGGCATGATGATGATGATGTGAGACAACAGAACTATGCGAAGAAGAACTTGTTCCAGTGATATTTGTCCTGCAAAAATTGCACATGGACAAACCTGGGATTTAACGTGGGCCTCTGCAGTGACAGACCATCTATTAAAAAACATAATCATTGCACTTTCATGCTGTGTATAAATAGGCTATTTTATAAAATCCTCATATGTAACATTAAGTTCTTACCTCATAAGCTTGATTAATTTCCACAAATCTATTTTCAGCTACAGGGTCACTGTTTTTGTCAGGATGCCTAGAAAGATGAAAAAGAAGCAAATATTCTTTAGATGATGCTTTAACATTTCATTACATATGTTAAAACCATGTGACAGCCTGTGCAGTAAAATGGTGTGCTATGCCCCGAACATGCTAGGTTCCAAACTCAGGCAAGACACTGTTAAGTCAGAATATTTCTGGAGTCCACCCAGCCTCCTATCCATTACAGCAGCTGTTTTCCAAGACATAAAATGACCACAGAGTGAAGAAGACAACCTGTATCCATCTAGTACCCAGATTAAAAATTTGTGCAATGCATGATACATCTAAGAACACATACCACAGTATCTCTGTCTTACCATCCTGACTGGCTTATCACAACAATCCCCAAAATACACTAACTGTACATCCACAATGAGCAGGTTCTACCCTACTGCTGCCAACTTGGCCACATTATGATAAACATGATGGGGTTTAAATGCCACTGATCACACAGACAGCCATGATAAGTGGGCCCCTGTCACCACAGCATGGTGTGTACTCAGGTTGCAGAGGGAGGAACAGCCTCCAATATGGAGGGTAGCTGCGAATATATTGAACAAGCGGTAGCATACAGCTGACAACGGGTGGTCCTCCAGCTTGAGGGTTGGGCGAGGTGGTAACAACTCCCAAATGTACAAACTTGCCTTGTTATGAGACAGATACATGTGCCTTTGTTCCGGACAGATCTTTCGGTACAGCCTAAGCAATGGAAAATGGACATGAGATTTGGTACATGGAACATAAGGAGCCTGTATAGGTCAGGGTCACAACAGTAGCCAGGGAATTAGCAAGGTATAAATTAGATTTCGTGGGCATACAGGAGGTTAAGTGGGACCAATGGGGCATTGTAAGAGCAAGGGGTTATATTTTTTCTATGGAAAAGAAATAAAAATCATCAGTTGGGAACAAGACTGTTTGTACAACACAGAACAGTTACGAGTGTAGAGTTTGTTCGTGACATGATGTCATGAGTAGTCACAGATGTAATGTCATTGTTTTGAATGTGCATGCTCCAAGCGACAAGAATAGTGATGATTCAAAAGACAGTTTTGTGAGGAATTACAGCAGGGGTTTGTTCATACAATGCAAATGGTGTTCCAGCTTCTAACGGTTTCAATCAGACCAGCACCATATTTTCTCACTCTGTCCTCTTACTTTTAGTACTGTTAAAGAAAATGAGTTTCACAAAAATGAATAACAGGCTCTACATTAAGAACACCTTCAACAAACCACACCTAATACTAATGTTACAACATACCATCCCACGGACCTTATCCAACTGATTCTAGTAATATTAATGGCATTTCACAACTAACTTCGAGTCATAAACTTCGGAATGTGGTACAATTTTCGAATAATTAGTCCATACAATAATACGTTTCACATACGGTCTCCCCCCGCCCCCCCCCCACATGTAATTAACATGATACAGTCCACTTAAACATCTACTTTACTTTAAAATTCGACCACTTACCATTCCTTCGCCAATTGTTTATAAGCTCTTCGAATCTCCTGCAGGGAAGCCGACTTTTGAATTCCTAATATTTTATAAGGATCACCTAAGCCTTGGGCACCGATATACACCAGAAAAAGGCAAAATATGTGTCTGTGCCATCTCATTTCTTAAAAATCCCTTCAGAAATCCGAAATATGGAAACAAACTATAAATACAGCACAAATCCTTGACAACCTACTATATCGATCTACTCCTCCATGCTACACTTGCTCATGGCCAGTATCATAACCATGGATTACACGGCCACGGAATAAACCAGTTCCCAACAAATTATGACGTATTTATTGCGCGTTAGTAAAGGGTATTACGCCTATTGAATTAAATAACCACGGATCAGACAATTGCAGGTGGCAGTGAACCGTCTGTTGTGTAAAAGTGCCTACATGCCATTGACAACCATGGATCGCCACAACGCAGCATAATCACGGATGAGAGATAAGTACTGAAGGTATCAACCGTGGAGCCTCGACGAATGCGTGTGAAATGTAGGATTGTTTGTGCAATTTCCCGCTAGATAGCGCTGCGTTGTATAATTTCCGGTAGGTAAGTTAAAGTCATGGATCATAGTTAAAGCGAGGAATAAATTGTAGCATTTGAGTGACATATTATAAACAAGGAACGGTATTTAGGTACAGTCATGGTTGAGGAAATACAAAATAAAATTCAACTAGAAGTTGATGAATATAAAGCTGTTCAGAAAGGTGAGCGTGTTTGTTCGTATATAGTGGAGTAACCTAAAAAGTTTCCCATGTCTTAATATGGATTTCTACGCTTCATTATCCATGTAGACTAATTATTAGACTACGAAATTGTTTTTCTTGAGTTTTTCATGGAGAGAATAAAAATCACAACTGGGTGATGCTTGTACTAATATCTACAGTGCGTGGGCGTCTGATTTTTCCAGATTATCACAAAGCTCTTACACAGCGCCAGCAACTGGACGGGCAGCTGAATGAGAACACGGCCGTAAAGCAAGTACGTGGTTACTAGGAATTCATGGACGAGAGTCTGTCTTGAGAAGATAGAAGTCGCTAAGCTGATTACATTTCCCATCGTGTTTGGAACCCAAATATATGCATTTCCATGTTCATGAGAACCGTTGTAGATATGTTGTATCTGATAGAGAACAACCAGAGGTAGTGTGAAAAAAGTAATCTTTATTATCATGTTTTGTGACAGGAACTAGACCTGCTGCAGGCAAATGCAGAAGTATTCAAGTTAATAGGGCCAGTATTGGTGAAACAAGATTTAGAGGATGCAAAACAGAATGTTGCCAAAAGAATGGACTACATCCGCAGTGAACTGTGAGTTGCATTGTTGTTTCTTTATTTATTTATTGCAATGTATTTGATGATTAATTCATTAACAACAAGTTATAGAGTGTTCAATGAGGGGTGACTGGTGAATGGAAAATTGGGAAGGAATTGAGGGGAAGCAGTGTGGCGTAAATTGAGGTGTTGCATTTGTCTGGAGAGGCTAGGAAAACTGGTCTGTGACATTAGGTGTTCACTCTATGAAGTGCTTGATGGGGCCCAGGCAGCAGGTTGACATGGCATCAAGATATTTTGTTGTGACACTTAGAATGTTTAAAACATGTGCTGTAAGTTATCATTTAAATTAGGATGTGTACAAGTATATGTGCTGATAACCGATACTTGAACTACCATGTTTGATCTCTGAGGAATACTGGTCCTCTGCTTTGCCTACTCAGCTGCAAGTGCGGCTGTTTTTGCCTTCACCTGTGCTTTGATATGGAACCTAGTCACATGTCTTGGTATATAAATGAACTTTAATCTTTTATTATCTCAAATTAGGCAGATACATTTGTGTCTTTGGTTAATATATGTTTGGCATAAATAACTGTAATAAAAGGAAGGCAGAGAAATGACACACATACAAGTACAGAGAATTGTGAATGTTTGGGATTATGGTGCCACTTGTACACTAATGTCAGATTTAGGACTTGGAAAATTTAGGCACTTGAATTTTGTTGCACAGAGAGAGTAAAAAATTGGGGAAGTAAATTAGAAACTATTACCACCATCCATTTCCCAAAATATCATTTGCACGAATACACCTAGACATCATACTGTGGATGTGTGCATCATAAATCTTTTCTTAAATGTTATAATTCATTATTTGAATGCTCTGGCTTACTAGTTTGTGTGTGCAGGAAACGAATTGATGGCATGATTGAAAGCCTAGACAAGAAGCAGAGTAAGCATCGTGAGTCCATCGGCAAACTGCAGCAGCAGTTCCAACAGATCCAGCAGAGGAATTGATTGTGTTTTGTCCCAGTTTGTTTTGAGAGAAATTCATATCTATCTGTCAGTCCTGATAACTTAAAAAATGAACTAGTCTCAAATGTGGGTATCCTCTGACTTTTGCATCTTGCATGAACACAATTCTGGCTCACAGATATTTCACAACAGTGGCATATTTCATGTTAACTTTTTAATGTAATCCTGCTTGTGTAAACCAAGCAGTAATGAAAGTGTTTGACGTTCAAGTGACAGTGCATCATGATAGATTCTTATAATAAAACCAACTAGATGCACTAATTTCTCAAATTTATTTTTGGAATAAAACTCTACATGTTTCAGGCAGTTCCTCTGTCCATCATCAGGAGTCTTTTGCTGTACACACAGCGAAAGACTCCGGATGATGGACAGAGGAACTGCCCGAAACATGTAGAGTTTTATTCCAAAAATAAATTTGAGAAATTAGTGCATCTAGTTGGTTTTATTATAAGAAGGAAAGTGTTTATATGAAACCAGAATATTTTGATCTGAGTGCCTGAAATAAGTGGCATTCAAGTTATCTCCATTACACCATTTTCAGAGAGAAGTATAGGCAGAAGAACAGAAAGAGTAATATAACTACTGAGTTGTGTGCTTCCTGTTTGGAAGACAACTATCGTGTAGGTCAGGGGATACCCGTAACTTCATTTCTGAAAATGTATTTGTTTATTGAAATAAAAGTTTACAGTGAAATCTTGCTTCTGCTGTTTTCGATTGACAAGAAGTTCTTTGCACATCCAACAAACAACACTTGTTACAGAACACAGAAATTACACTCCTTCACCTTCTACCTGCAAGGCTTATATAGTATTGATTTTCAAATTTGCAGTCTTTAGTTGTGTGATGAACTCCTGAAGTATGAATTCTGAATAGGAATGGTATTCCATTTGTCCTCAAAACCTACATCACTAGCTGTCCTGCATGTGTAGTTGACCTTTATCCAGCAACATCTGTGTGTACAATGTGTTCCCAAGTTAGTATTCCAGAATTCTCATTAAAAAAGCAGGGATAAAATTGAATTTTAGTCCAAATCAGATGAAGAGCTACCACTTTGTATTGAAGTTTCTGGAAAGGTGGTAGTTATAGTATGAGTGAATGACATGCTTGGTGCTGCGATACATGTGTCACATTAACGGATATTTCATATGTGCATTGATGAGCCATTAGTTTTCAAAGAAAATTCAATTAATTTTTAATGAACGTATTTCAGATGCACTAGTGCTGTGTAACAACACATACCGTCACAAATAAGGCAGTCTGAAGGACTGAATACAGTTTTGTACATACATTTATCTGAACTGTCCGAGGTTGAATTGCTGTGTAGTGAAGCAGTGCTTCAGCCTGCAACACAGACACCACTCAAACCCAGCTGCACCAAATCTCAAACACAAAACGAACCGAGAACAAAACAACCAATGGGGTAATTCAACAGCATAGTCGCAAGCTCCTGATGATGTATATATTAATGTCCGAAACCTGTTGAGCACATAAGAAGTGAAATAAAATAGCTAGTGACATCAAGTTGGTCTTTTATTCTTCAACTATTACAATGAAGCATGGTCCAAAAAACATAAGATGCTGTGTAATAAATGAGATAAGTACAAACATTTCAGAAGCTCCTCCAAACCAGTGGTACCCAGCTACCAGACCAAAAGCTATCATATCCCAATGGGCTATATGATCTTCATTTTTACTGCTAAGAAAACAATGTGCTACATAAAGCAAAACTATACTTACTTACTCCATGGTGCAGAGTCCTTCTTGAGAAGCTAACTGGTTTGCAGCTAGTCAAGAAATTTCACAGAACCTGAAGTTTCATTACCACACTCACAAGCGTCCACCACCTTTCTCTATCCTGGGCCAACCCAATCCAGTCCATTTACCCACATCCCACCTCCCGGAGATCCATCCTAATATTATCCACCCATCTACACCTAGGTCTTCCCAGTGGTTCCTTCCCTCCGGTTTCCCCACCAAGACCCTATACACCCCCCTCTCAAAGCAAAACTACTTCAGACAAAATTTATATTTTTCTCTATGGCAGTTGCTTTCACACATTCTTTGCATGAAGTACAATTATATAAAGTAAAAGTAATACTGATACCATATCTTCCCATGCACCTAGAGTTTAAAGCTGAAACTACCAAATACATTTAGCAACCATGAGGGCTGTGAAAATTAATTCCCTATTATACAATATTTTGATTTACCACCACCTTCAATATACCATCAAAAATTGCAGTTAACAGTGGCACCATATTGGGTTTTGACTGCATTTCGGATCATAACTGTCCAGTGGAACTCTTGACTTCATATGAAGCACATATACTGTTATGGATATTCAGTGAAGAGCAAAGATGGCTACATTCATTGTATTGCCAAATGTAACCAACACACCATTAATTTAGCTGTTCTTGTTGCATTTGGTGTGAAATGGATATTCAAGGAAAAAGTCCCTGTGTATCGTTGGTGGCCCTGTATTTGAATTTTATGTCATATTTCTAGAATAGTTGCAGACAATTGCAGAATGCAGGTTTTAAAAGTTGTTTGCTCCTATTTTATATGGCAGAGGCATATGTACACATTTTTGCCCAGCATATGGCTGCTTTCCTTGTCAGTATCAGAACAGCTGTAACTATAAAGAAGGACTGACATTCCATTGTATAAATCAAAGTTTATCATATCATTAAAAACTGGGAATGAAAATTCAAATTGCATCTAAAACCTGTACTGTGATAGTTGCAAATTGCCTTGGCATCTGTACATAATGGCAAGAGTGATGTAAATGTATCTTTTGGTGTTCTCTACAAGGTCTGTCATATGAGACGGGAAACAAAATGTTTGTAGTTTATATACACTCAAACCCCAATGTACTGCTCCTGTTTGTTCACTGCAATTTGTGGTAATATATAAAAAATGGCATTAAATCAAAACACTGCCTATTGGGGAATTTATGTTCATAGGCTTTAATGGACACTAAGTGAATGTGGTGCTGTGTTGGGAAATAGCTCTGTGTGTGTATGTGGGTTTTTTCACATACATACATACACAAACACACAAGATTCACCACTTATGTATACCGTAACATTGTAACATACTTGCATAATGTTTATCCCTGCTAGGCGATCTCAATGGCCTGATACCCTTTCACTCTAAGACAGCACCTTTATGGGGATAGAATGTTACTGGCAACAATAAAGGGTACTTAGTTCTTCATTTTAAGTACCCAATTTTAACCAAATTTGGCTTCTCCTGATAGATTTTCATGAAAGTCCCCAATATCACATTTGACAGATATCTGTCCAGTTGGAGCCACAATTTGTGTGTGTGGACAGACGTAACAAAGCTATGGGCACTTTTTAAAACTATACAAATGTGCCTAATATATTGCACTTAAATGTAAAACGTTGGACTGAGTAATGCTTCTGACTTGGTATTTAGGAAATGCCCTATTTGAATCTTGGTTTGGCCATGAATTTGCCTGGCAGAGGGGTTGAGGTATTTTGTGGTTGTCTTCAGTCCTTCCAGGCAAATACCAGGATAAAACCTGCCACAACAGCTTCCTTTGACCTTTCCATTTAATTGTGTAGAAATCAATTTCCCGTATTCCATTTAATCATGCTTGTGTACAGAAACCACTGCTGGGGTATGACACATAGATGTTGTAACTAAATGGTATTGTATTTGTGCTATAATTATTCACAAATTTAGAACCACAGGATGCATTATTCAGGAGCAATGCTGCTTGAAACAAGAGATGACCCTGTGCATGTCATGATATATGGCAGAGTGGAAGTACGGCTTCATAACTTGGTGCTAGGTAGAGGTCGAGTGGTCTGTTTCATGCCCCAGTCACTTTTACCATGGGGAAAGAACCCCCAGTTCTTACTGAATAGGCTACATCACGGCTTGCAAACCTGTGGCACACAGAAAGGTTTCCTTGGCATGTGACATTCACTGCTGTGTTTTTTATCTACTTATTTTGCCAAACCAGTGTGTCTGTGGTGTCGCCATGTGTATGTATACACATATCTGTGTGGAAATTGTATGTGAATTACCGTTGCTACCAAGTAATACTGCACGTGAGACATTTTTACACGAATTGGAGCAGTACGAAGTGTTGACTTATCATTGGGACACTGCTCTGGCAGTGACTTTTTCAAACAGTACTAGTAGCAACTACAGTTACTTTCACGGTTTCTTTCCTATCATGTTCCTCATGGAGACCTTTATTAGAAATATAATTATACTATGCATTAATTATAAAATATAATTCTAACTTGCATTAATAATAATAATAATGCAGTAACTAATAATAATTACTGAATTCTCAGAGACCTTATTTTGCTCTTCAAAATTCCCATGGGTATGCAAAAGAATTTCTGCTGATTTATAGACAGTTTGGGCATGCACCAACTGCCTCTGTGGTCTAGTGGTCGGAGTTTCTGGCTACAGATACAGAGGTCCCGGGTTCGATCCCCGGCGCTGCCAGATTTTCTGAGTAGTAGTGGGTCTGGAACGGGGTCCACTCAGCCTCGTGGGGTCAATGAATGAAAAAAGTAGCGGCTCCAGGTCTAGAAAACAGAGATTAACGGCTGTGGGGACCCGTTGCGCTGACCACGTGACACCCCTCTATCCGCAAAAGTTGGCACTAACTTCGCCGACCGGC
>Ga0123354_10013069_pt1 | contig 12865 bp, 6 predicted proteins | sample TergutLab28metaG_2_FD_97872 | JGI IMG/M metagenome (GOLD analysis project Ga0123354, IMG submission 97872) | Labiotermes labralis P4 segment gut microbial communities from Petit-Saut dam, French Guiana - Lab288 P4 | ecosystem: Host-associated > Arthropoda: Insects > Digestive system > Gut ...
AGGCTGAGTCGACCCCAGGGCCATAGTGCGATCGGAAGGATTATGTCAATGAAAAATTCCAATGACACCATCTGGAATCGAACCAGCGACCTTCCGATTTGTGCTACCGCGGTCCCCATAGAGCAGAGGATGGGATGATGAATGCATGCTGAAAAACGAATTGGAAACAAAGAGTAGGTATCTGCCATATTCGAGAGAATGTCCCTTACGTTAAATTACATCGATATAAACAAACACACCTACAGCTCTGACCGAAGCCGAACGGTTACGGGGATAATGATGTGATAGGTTTTAAAGAATGATAGCTGTTATACATTTACTGATTGCCAAATACAATATACAACGAGGATCAGTTTGTAGTTTCTCTAATTTTGACGTCTGTGCATGACACCTAATAAAGGTCTGAGTGATATAAATACTATAATTGAGCTAGAAAAACTCGTACTAGTTTCATAAAAATCGTCCTTAAGGTTCAAAGCATGAACTGACTTGCGTATGGCTCGGCTTCACTATCGGCTCAAGGACGCACCGGCGCAGTGTACGGACAGGTACAGTAAGTGGAGCCACAAAAAGACCACATTCTTTTCGCGGTCATCTCCATAACCATTCAACGTGTAACATAGGTAAGTTTGGTTGTATCGATGTAAAATAAGCCAGGGAAGATTCTCCCGAAGTATGGGAGATTCTTTCCGTACACCCTGCGTCCGTATGTAACAATATAAGGTCAGATGACACGATTAATAACTAACAAACTGGGAATATCACAAAGAAAGCTACAGTCGCACAATTTGAGCTACTACCCTATTCCAGAATTTGCCTGGAGAGACTGAGGAATACCACGAATCTAAGAACAGTCGGTGCCACGACCTTCATTTGAAACGGGTATTTAATACATCAGTATCGCTTGACCCAAATCACTCGGTTAACAGTAGCCAACGAAGGCTTAGAATTTGGCATTATCATGACTTAAACACAAATTTTATATGATGCTTTAATATGTTGAAAAACCACAAATATAGAGGTGGTGCTATATTCTGAGGTTACATGGAAATTTGTCCGTACAATAAGAACCAACAGGATGCACTATTTATTTCCAATTTATTTTAACAATTAACCTCTACATGTTTCGAGCAGGCTTACTGCTCATCATCAGGAGGTACTACTGGCTGTTGGCAGGATCCCCAATCCTGCCAACAGCCAATCACCATAAACGCATGACATATACCAAGAGCTGTATATACAGAGTAGTACCTCGTGATGACGAACAGTAAGCTTGCTCGAAACATGTAGAGGTTAATTATTGAAATAAATTGAAAGTAAATAGTGCATCCTGTTGGTTCATATTGTACGGATATATCACGATGCACAGCCAACAGAATATTAAATATGGAAATTTGTAATAATAACTGCTGTGCACAGGAATTGAACACGGTGTACGTTCGAATAGTCTCACCACTGGTAGGCTGAAACAAGTGTACAGTACTAAGGAAGTCTTTCTATATTCTTGTTACAAGTGTGTAACACTGTTACTGCAATAACTTTCCCATAACCAAGATAGAAACCCTGAATGCGTTAACTTTTCACATAGCCTTGCGTTACGCAACACAAGCAACAAACGAAGCTCGTCACTGCGAGATGAAGATCTCTGACGCCTTAAATTACTGTAGCCTGTCTCACAACGGCTGACTCAGCCTTTGTTTACCAGCAGTGCTGGGTGTTTTGATTAGATATTATCTCAAGGTTTGGAAGTTCCCGAGTTAATTATGCAAAGGTAAACCAGTCCCCCAAGAACGGCCATGATGTACCCAGAAGCAGGCGACAAGATTGCAACTACACCCCAACCAGGTACCTGGTACTTCCTAGCACACAGATTTTCTACGTTTCAAAACCTTAAAAATCTTAAAGTCCATTTTATCGATTATTAAAATATAACATTTAAAATTACACTCGAAACAGAAAATTTCTAATTCTTGCAATGATGATGATGATGATGATGATGATGACGACAACGACGACGACGACGACGACGAGAACAAACAGCACACAGTATCAGTCCACATCCAAACCATCTTGCGAATGACGGTCCGTCCGTCCGTCAGTCAGCGTTACAATTACTGTGAAATCTGCGTTGGCCTCACGACCAATTCTTTGTTTAAACTTTTGGCGCCGGAATTATTTTTTAAATTTTAGCACACCCTGTATATAAAATGTGAATAACACAGGAACCAAATACGTTAGAATTATGAAACAAACTGCATTTTGAAGAGAAAAAAATGGACAGTATATACCATGTTTAAAATATTCAGTACCTAAGTTTGTTGAATAAATATATAAAATGCAACTTTAGAGGTTAGCGGTGCGGTACGACCACTATAGTTGATATTAGGCGTCAAAAGGTTAAAGTCTGTTGACAAGCACTGCCTTAATTGTCCTATGTAAGCGTGTCAAAAATACATATATTAACGAAGTTCACTCAGTATCTTAACATCAGTGTCTCTAAAACGGTTTCAATGTGCTTGATATCGATACAGAAATGTAACTAAAAATAAATTGTATTCAGTATATCGTAAGTTTTATCAAAATCTGGTCACATACTCATCTGGCACGTTTATTTCTTTTTTAGTTTCTATTTTAACTGATAATATACCTATTGAATAGGATAAAGTTCTGGTTCTGGAACAGAGTTGTAACAGATAAGCTAATAGTTCCTCAGTTGGTCAAGATATACACCACATTTTACCGAACCCAAAATTCATTAACGTGTACACAAGGGCCCGCCACTTGAAGAATTCTGTCCATGCCTTCACATGTTATTTCTTTATAATCCAAATTAATATTATTCTGCCACCTACGTTCAGGTCTTCCCAGTAGTCTCTTTCTTCCAGGTATTCCTATCAGCACTTTGTACGCATTTTTCCTCTTCCTCGTGTGATGCCACATACCATGCTAATCTCATACTCTTGCATTTGGTCATCCTATTCATATTATGCCGAGGAATACCAACAATGTTAATCAATTTGCAGTTTTTTCCAACCTGCTACTTCCCCAATCCACACCGATGGCACCCAGTAATCTCGTCCCCCGCAGTTATCCTTCAGAGAATAATGGCTGGGTAGCACTTTGCATTTGCTGATAAGAGTGATATGACTCCATAACTACTACAGTCAGTTTTATCATCCTTCTATAAAGGTACAACAAAACACTCCTTCCACTGACGAGGCAATTATTCCTTATTCTGAAGGAAAGAATTAATTTTGCAAATAAAATTTGCTGGAATTTGACAACTGTGATGTATGTGATTGCAGCTTTTCAATGGCAATCTTTTGCGCATTTGGAGATAATTAAAGAATGGGTAGCGAATTCTATAGGCTTCACGCACTACGTGTACTTTCCCTAACTGGTTTGTTTGCTTACAAAGAACCTAGGCAGGTAAAATTGAGCGACAACCTGCATTACCTTCGTGACAATCATGACGCGATTGTTCATTAAACCAACTTAAACTTCATCACATTTCCGGTTCTTGCCCTCTGAGACATGAATATGTAATTAGTTTCTGGGGCAACGTCTTCTGCGGCTCTTGATTGATATAATTCCCGTGTTACCTTCACTGTTATTTGTATCGTTTCAAGGCAGTGGTAATGGTAGATCTCTTTAACAGGGCTGGCAAACACCACTGCGATCGTTTAGAACCATTGCTAGAATAAACTTGGTTCAGCATCGTACAGCGACCTTGGCAAATGATGGACCGATAGAAACGTCTCCAGCAAAATAGGAGAGGAGGAGGAGGAGGACGGTAGCACTATCACGTCTTAATAATCGTACATACACACTCATAGCAAGGCATTCACTTCAAAGGCCGAACAGCAGAATGGAGGATAATATTAATACGGATAACGTGAAAATAATTTGTGAATATGGGACTGGCCAAGGTTTGGGACTTGTGGTATTAAGCCTTCACGTTTTGGTACCAGAAGTTTGGCCATCAACCGAACGTTACGCATGCCTGTCTACTACACAGTGAAAGCGACGCTAAGCTTTGAAAACTTGTGAATTACTACCGAGCCCACATAATTCCACCACTGGCCCCTATTTTAGACTAGTTACGTTTAGTCTACTCCTTCACATTCTATCTGACGAAGATCCGTTTGGATCTCAGATGATTAGAGGCCGACTTCTCAACACGGAAGCCAATTTTCAATCCCAGGGCAGTCTACGTGAGATTTGTGGTGGAGAAAGTGGCTCTCAATTCTTCGGCTTAACACCGTCAATACAATTCAATTCATAATTATTCATCTACAATCGACGCTATGCGCGTGTAGCCCAGATCATGGAATGCCAAACACTGCTGATTGCTACGAGGCCTTGACAAACAATCAAAATATGAAAAAGTATAGATATTAAAACAATAAAAAAACATAATCTACTTGTATTTGCTAATACGCATTACTGCTGACAACATAACTCATCCCCTCCCATTACCAATTTAAGCCCTTTTATTTAAATACAAAAGAAATACTGGTGACATATTGAAATACTGAATTTCATTTAGTGGTACACCAATGGAAGGTCCGCGAACCCTTGGCCAAGGTGCTACCAACGTCGACCATTTTTTTTTCATGGCGCGACAGCCCCTAGTGGGCCAGGGCCTCCTCGTTTTCGAGGCCACACAATCACACTCAGACAAGCCACACTCGGTAGGACTCCACTGGACGAGTAATCAGCCCCATGCAGAGACCTCTACCTGACAACACACAACCCGCACAAGAGACAGTCATGCTCCCGGTGGGATTCGAACCCGCAATCCCAGCTAGCGAGCGGACGCAGACCCTCGCCTTAGAACACGCCGCTACTGGTATCGGCAACGTCAATAAATAAACCAATAAAAATATTAGTCTTCCTTTGCTCTTGACGGTTTACAACTAAAAGTTCTGCAAGAACTTTTCTTTTCCCGTGCAATATGTTTCGTCCCTCTAATTTTCGTCCTACTAACACCTGGTTACATGAAGAATGCACATTATGAAGTTCCTCGCGCAATTTTTCTGCCCCCTTTCTTTTCTGTCCAAATATCCGCCGCCCTAGTAGTTTGTCCTCACATGCCACTAATCTACGACTAGTTTCAAATGAAGCTTGTTAACGCCTACAGTAACTGTGTTCGAATGTCAAAATCGGTATGATATGCTGAAGAAATCCAACAAGATGCAACTGTATGCAGATATTTATTTACTGTTAAATTACTCTACATGTTTCGGGCGTCCATCGCGCCCATCATCAGGAGTACGTAAAACTGTAGTTGCAGCCTCTAGTACAGATCATACCATCTGGGAAGCAAGCAACAGATTATACTATCTGGAAAGCAAGCTTGCTTGCTTCCCAGATAGTATGATCTGTACTAGAGGCTGCAACTACAGTTTTACGTACTCCTGATGACGGGCGCGATGGACGCCCGAAACATATAGAGGCCTAGTACAGATCATAATATCTGGGAAGCAAGCAAGCTTGCTTTCCAGTAGTATGATCTGTTGCTTGCTTCCCAGATGGTATGATCTGCACTAGAGGCTATAACTACAGTTTTACGTACTCCTGATGATGGGGGCGGTGGACGCCCGAAACATATAGAGTAATTTAGCAGTAAATAAATATCTGCATACAGTTGCATCTTGTTGGATTTCTTCAACCTAGAATTACAATGCTCGACATGAAGGTTATAGATCCGGCTAATACTGGACTCCGTTATACCTGATGGTCGGCGTCTTCCAGTTTCAGTTCTGACGATACTCTCTTATCAATAGCCCTATGTTGAAAAACAGCCTGACGACACGGCCGGTGGCTGAAAATGGATGCCTGCAAGGTACCGCCTCGTCAGTGGCAGCCATTGGCTTCAGCGATTCTCGGCACAGCTGCTCTCAGTTCGCTGCTGTGTCTTCAAAGAGGACTTCAATCCAACTTTTTATTTCCTCGCCCTAGTAACGTCAGAGAAAAGATGAGTCTGGACGCAAGGAGTGACCGTGAAAGCTAAGGTTAAAAAGACTGACTTCTCACCCGAAGGCTAAAGTAATTCCTGAGACTACACTGTTCACTGAATAGCTAATCACTCAATAATAATGCCAGTGTTCCCTCAAGAGCAGTCAGTCCCAACGCTACACACCTGTCAAGAGTCTAAATATTATACACAAATAACACGTGTTTAACTACCTCTCGCTTGAGCTGATATCCTCAACCTGTTACTACGAGAAGGAAAAAGGCAATGTACGTATAACGTAATATTGAGGCGTGTTCGTGCAACCATTGTTGCAGTGAAACTCAATAAGTATTACATATTCTGAGTGTGTATTTGTAGCCTTAGGTATCCAGCATGCAAAGCGAATGCACCATATTGTCTCTGTGGCCTGTCCGCCTCTGAAATATGTTTCCATATTATCTCATAAGCGATTTTCGAAAAAAAAACGTTAATTGAACATACAATGTGTGTTTTGGTTTTCTTTACAACTTTTTTTTTCTGAGACATTTCTCATTCTATGAAGAATTGAGCGAGATATGATCAAAAATGTGTATTGGTCTTCATGTAAAGTGCCCGTTATTCTTGTCCGATTTTAATGACACTTGAATTTTCTCCACAGATTTTCGAAGAATACTCAAATATAAAATTTCACGAAAATCCGTCCGGTAAGAGCCGAGTTGTTCCATGCGGACGGACGGACAGGCAGATGTACATACGTGACGTAACTAATAGTCGCCTTTCGCAATTTTTGCGAATGCTCCTAAAATGTCACGTGCGCATGTTCGTATGCTCTCCAACCACCTCCCATGTTCGTAGATATTCCGCACACCCTGTATGCACTTTACCGGTAACTTTGTAATATTTCTAGCGTTCAATAGCTTCGCCAGCGAAATGATCTGTAACGCTATACAGTGTCCTATACGTACTGTACATTTGCGTTGCCAACAGTTTCTATCTCCAAACGTTCGTATGAGATATCGTCTGTGCAAGTAGAGTTCACGCTATGGTAAAACCGTTAGATCTCGCTAAATGCCATCTTAAAAACATTGTGTCTTTCTAATAAGTTTCAGACTGTTGGAATGAGTGGCATCAAATACTAAAGTTATATCACGAGGGAACCGCCGGTGATGTACTAAATATACTCCTCATAAATCGGAAATGACAGTCCTAGATTCTTCTTCTTCTTCTTTTCCTTCACAGGAGCTAAACGGAGAACAAATTTTCTTTCTTTGCTGTTAAATACTTGCTAGTGCTCTTCAGTGTATCTTAAAAGAAAGCGTGAGCAGTTACATGCGGTAATACTAACAAAACAAGAGTAAAAACCTGGGAGTTAACCGATGTTTTCTGGTCTCGTATTAGAATGGCTCTGCGCATGCGCGCTTGGAACTTATGCTTTAATCTTTCGACGCCTAATGTCAACTATAGTGGTCGTACCGCACCGCTAACCTCTAAAGTTGCATTTTGTATACTGAATATTTTAAACATGGTATATACTCTCCGTTTTTTTCTCTTCAAAATGCAGTTTGTTTCATAATTCTAACGTAATTGGTTCCTGTATTATTCACATTTTATATACAGGTGTGCTAAAATTAAAAAAATTATTCCGGCGCCAAAAGGTTAAAGCCACAGATCTCTGTTTTGTTTTAAGTTCGGAACAATTGGGGATACCAGCCACTCTGGCGATTGCTGAAGCAAGATCCGAATGTTTTTACAGAACGGGTGAGAGGAATTTCTGACGGTACACACTTCATACACAATAATATATAATTGTTTAATTAAATTTTTATGTAATATACAAACACAGAAATTTCATGAGAACATGTGGTGAAAACAAGTTTTAAATTGGGTCACTGTCAACGGAATGAGCTACGGTAGGAGCTCCAGCCGAATAAACATTACGTCACGTTGTGCAAGGATCACAGGCAGACCAGCCTGTTGACATTTAAACACTTCGGTATGCTAGGAATGAGAGCTACTTGACATGATCTGCCAGTCAGTAAACTTTCCAGTCTCATCCCCGAACATTCGAAGAGATGTGTTAGAGAATTACACCATTTACATTGAATTTTGTAGGAAAATAAATGTAACGTATCCTTCAACATGGCCCGACAAGAAGTTAATTGCCTGCTACAGTTTTCTTCCAATGGGGAGAACTACACTTAACACCCTATGGCAGTATATATAACAACATCGTTCAAGAGTGCGGACGCTTCACGATTGTCATTCTGGTTTCAGGGTCATTTTGTGGCATGTAAGAAGAATTAATGCATTAACGGAGGAGTATTTGTTAACATTGTAAATTCTTTTTCACCCCGAATGATTGAACTTGACTTCAAAAATAGTTTTATAATCCTTGCTCTTCCAATATTTGCACATTACCCCACCTTGATAAACCTCACAAGCGTCCTTTACAATAATACAAAATAATAGTAGTAGTAATAATAATTTTTTTATGTTGACGCTGTATAAAATGTCATATTTTTCGCACATCCTGTACATTGAAATTCTGAATACATAAAAGACTCATGAATGACGCATGTGGCCTTGAAATTAGTGAGTCACCTGCTATACACGGTAATTTTGTTTATACATAAATGGCTTTTGTGGGCAGATGCGTTACGAAAGGTTATTTAGAATTCACTTAATAAGTTCGGTTAAACCGTGAGTCAGAGACGGTAATTTGACTTGCTGTCAGGAATCCTAGTAGCTTCGCGTTCCGACATGTGCACGAAATGAGCAAATTCTCAGCAAAACTGTCCAGCGCAGTCCCCACATCATACGGTTACTACATACGTTTGCAAGCTCTAGTTCAAAATAGGTATAACGTTCGGGTGTTTTATTAATATAAACCACCAGAGTATACCAATATCAATAATGTATTCTTCTTTATCTGTAACAACTTTCCTACATGTTTCGGTCATTCGATCATCTTCAGGGAAACGCTGAGTAGTGGACACTACTGAAGGTTATTGCAATACGCATGGTCATTTTATGTGACAACTATCGTTTCTCACTTACCGCCGCTACTCTAATGCCCTGTGGGCGGGCCAATGAGTGGCTACGGTCTCTACGATACCTGAGCTGACAAGAAGTGACAAACGACACTGGTCAGATACAACAACGCCCCTGTATAATTATACTAAAATGTTACTAGGTTCCCGACAATTCTACTTATTTCTTTATGCACAGGTTAAGCCAGTCGTGTTATACGCCTTGAAGAGTTCCGTAATTTGTACTCTTCAGGTATTATTATTATTATTAGGATGAGAATACGATGGACGGGACATGCAACAACAATGAAAAAAATGAGAAAGGAGGTTCTCCCATCGGTGTTGAAGATTCAAGTCTAGTGGAATATGACACCGTGTAGACTGATAATAGCTCAAGTTTCAGAGAAGCTTGCTGCCTTCACCTTCAGGAAAATCTTCTCGGAATGTCCTGCAGATTGAAGTCTTCTCGGATACCACGCGGTGCAGACTGGTCAAGGGTTACCGACAATTCGGAGGCGCTTGATGCTAACATCTTCATGGTAGTCTTTTGGGATTTCCCTAAAACCAGATGAAAACACGCTCCCCCGAAACGCAGGTAAATATTTGCTAATCTATGCGGCATGTCCCAGAAGGCTCGGATGTTCTAAATGAGAAATTTTTACAAAATTGCAAGTGGAAACCCTGAAGAGCGAACTTCGCTTGGTGAGCTTCATTTCTTTATTCGGTTATTTTGCAACTGTATAACGAGTGCAGGGGTCATGTGACGTAGAAACAGGCAGGAAAATCGAATCGTGAGGAATGCAGATGCAGATCGTCGTGGCACAATCTGAGGTACTATGTCGGAATTTGCCTGGACGGACTGAGAAAAACTACACAGCATTTAATTAAGGACAGTCGACCTTCAGGTCTGAAGCTGGAATGCTAACCACCATCGCGACGTTCGATAGACGGTCGCGGTCTCTAAGATTTCGCCAGCTAGGAAAACCAAAAGAAATATATGGATAGCAGAGCTCTGAGCCGAGTTCAATCCGACGACCTCCAGAAATGCTGTCTACTACAGTTCATTGAGAGCTTTTTGTGGTGACGGATAAGAACGTATGAAACCATGACGAAAAGAAAGCTCTTGAACAGATGAACAAGTACTGGCTGGCTGGGAGTTGTTCGTTTGGTCGACTAATTACTGGCATCAGGAGGAACTTGGTGCGAATCAAGATCTTCTCCACGCTGCCCCTGGAAGCCGAGGACGAATATAGTTTCTGCAGTCTAAATGGCGTAGTACGTGATGAGCCTGGAGTAAGAACACTGTTTATGCAGTTTGATATTCACCCTGCGACATCTTTGGTAATAATACGCTATGAATATCGTACTGGAAAACTTTGGCGTCAGGGTCACATACTGATATTCTGGTCGCTTAGTACCGGAATGACGTTAGTCTGACCGCTAACGGCGAAACCAAGGACAGCATTATATGAAAGCCCGAACAGGCATGAGTTACAAAAAGTCCGACCCGTCGAGAAATTCCGACTCTCTGACCAGAATTCGTAAAGTGGAATAACGTATGTATTCATATTCTGAATGCTGATCAGCCTGTCGTGTGCCATTTAGGAAGGGCTCCTCATTAAGAAACAAAATCTACAACCAATTTCGAAGATCAAATAAGTTATTACTGTTCAAATGTATCCTTCGCTATTCTGTACGTCTCCGTAGACTTGACGTTCATCCATTCAGATAATACAGCTGCGAAAAGAAGTAGATTTATCCCCGCAGAGACAAATCTCGTAGCAAAATTTGTTTGAACGAAGTTTTCCCGTCAGAAAATGTATGCGTATTAAACGGGCATAAGATATTTGAAGTTTTGAAATTTAAGTGACGAAATGTATGTAGTGAACAGACAATGCAGTCTATTAACCATGCCCAGGTCGTGAAACCAATGGCGACAAATCTATTACTGCCGAGTGAAGGACTCTGAACTGTTACAAACTGTATTTCTTTGTACACTTTGAAGCACACACGCTGTCGAAAATGCTATTAAGTTCTACTTCTTGAAAATATATAGGCCTACATTTTACGATATGTACAGTACACTACGTCTTTTGTAAGATTAGCCGTTTGAAGGAAAGTTATATTGGCTCTAAGCTTTATGGAAACTAGAAATTATATTAGGCTGATGCTGAAAGAATGACAACAGTAAGGCGAAGTTGTCCCTGTCCATGTCATGAAAACATACAGGGGTAGGGGGGGGGGAGCAGAGGAATAACTCCTCATTCTTAACCTCAGCAACGGATAGCCGCTTTGCCCCCGTAAAGCACTCCGTGACACATTGGGTAGGAGGCCGGGCGGACCTCAGAGCCGGGCTGAACGGTATGGAAGAACAAAAAATCCTTTCCCGTGTCGGGATTCGAATTCCGGACCGTCAATTCCGTAGCGAGTCGCTGTACTGACAAAATTCACCCTGCTCCATGTAAAATAATAAAGTTACAATAAACTGATGGCGTATTTTCCCAGAATCAATTTTCATCCGAATTCAACTGAGTAGATTCGGAGTTTCAAGCAGCGGACAGACACAATCGTAAAACATTCTGAAAAACACAACATCTTCGACATGATTCGCTAGATTATTATAACCTCCTTTCCTTGGCAATTTGCACGTAGACGACAAGATAATGCCGCTCCCTCTCGGAATGTAAAAGAATACCTAATGAAATAGCGGTCATGCTTTGCAAAGTCCACCTCTGCAAGCATCGCTTAAGGGCACAGGAAAAACCGCGTGACTTGCTGTCTTAAAAGCGACATATACTGAGCTCGTCAATAATTACGAAAAGAAGAGGGCGATTTTTTATCCTACCTCACAAGTTTGTTCTCTGGCAGTCACCCTTTCGATTTGTCCTTTCCAATCGCGTCTGGGTGTAACAGTTCGGACAGCTTACTGTGACTGTACCAACTGTTCGAACCAATTCTATAAGTTTGTTTTCTTCAAATGAAGCCAACTAGGTGCACGCTACTTCTTAGTATATTTATTTCAACTTCTCTACATGTTTCGGGCAACTATGTGCCCATCATCAGGAGAACTTACTGTTATCTTTCACTCTGTATGGGTGGCTGTCTGGTCTGCTGGTTGAAAATACCAGTGTCGCCTAGATACAGTAAGTTCTCCTGATGATGAGCAAATAGTTGCCCGAGAAATGTAGAGAAGTCGAAATAAATATACTAAGAAATAGTGTGCACCTAGTTGGCTTCATTTGAAAAAGATTGTACAGCGATGCAAGGTCAACAAAACATAAAATTCAATTCTGGAAGTATTTAACTATCAGCGAGACCGGCGTGTTTACCGGTCTATACTCTCTGTCCTGATTGAAGTACATAGTCAACATCTATTGTGTTAACGATAACGAAATGACTTCAGAGGAAGTCGGTACAAAAACCAAGCCACTAAAGATAATGTCGAACGCGGGAACTTGTGAGCTGGAACTCCAGCACTCTTCAACGTACATTCTCGTGTGGTGATTAGATCTTTGACAAACGTGCAATGCTGATTACATTTTGCTTTACGAAACTGAAGTCAACAACATCATGACCACGCTCTTTCCTTCTGCGATCATGATAAACTCTTCAAACACAGAAACTTGTACGGTGGGACATCGCACCACCACCATCACCATCAGCGCCATCACCATCACCACCACCACCACCACCACCACAACAACAACAACAACAACACCACTACCACAACAACAACCATCACCACCACCACCACAACAACAACAACACCACCACCACTACCACAACAACAACCATCACCACCACCACCACAACAACAACAACACCACTACCACAACAACAACCATCACCACCACCACCACAACAACAACAACAACAC
>Ga0123354_10013070_pt1 | contig 12865 bp, 9 predicted proteins | sample TergutLab28metaG_2_FD_97872 | JGI IMG/M metagenome (GOLD analysis project Ga0123354, IMG submission 97872) | Labiotermes labralis P4 segment gut microbial communities from Petit-Saut dam, French Guiana - Lab288 P4 | ecosystem: Host-associated > Arthropoda: Insects > Digestive system > Gut ...
CGCTCCGACATGTTTCGGTCCTAGGACCATCATCTGGGAGCCATATCGTCCTTGCTAAAGTCACACTATAAAAAGTCACATTAATTTCGCTGTACCAGTTGGGTATTGTAGCAGCATGCCGTGTTGTGTAATGTTATGTTGCGAAGAGTTCCTTGCGACGGATGTGCATTCTGGTACAGCGAAATTAATGTGACTTTTTATAGCGTGACTTTAGCAAGGACGATATGGCTCCCTGATGATGGTCCCAGGACCGAAACATGTCGGAGCGTTTTTAATGTTTTAATGTGTAAATTTTGTAAATTTTATATATGTGCAGTAGTTGGTATAATAATTGAGTAACTCGACAACGTGCACGGTGTAACAACGAAAATATGTCAAGCTTCACACTTTCCTGCTACCGACTGAGAAAGGAGCTAGATGGGCTCTAGAGTCGGCCCGGATGTTTTGGATAAGAGAAAAAGTCTTACCCCTCCTGGCAATTTAACTAAGATTACTCGTTTTCCAGCCCTTGGCTTAGTCTCCTTACACTCCGAGCTATCCCGACTCTGGTATGTTATTTGTATTTATGTAATACTTTAATACATTGTACAGAGCGTAATTAAAACATGTGCATTCGTGTTCCAAGGCGTCATATCCTTTACTTGCGCAGTAGTGCAACCGGTATCGAGAGTTTAATCATTTTAAACTTACTGATTGCTTTCTCTTACCTGTTTTGATTTAGAATTAACATCCAAAATCTTGAACTGATTACCTACACAGAAATACACAAGGATAGAAAATACTCTGTATTTCCCCGCATGGGATTCTGACCCACAATTCCTGTTCTTGAGCCGTCGAAGAAGGTACGTGCCTAAGTCTGTCCGGCCACTGATCGAATATTTATATGTTTTTATATACCGGCACGACACAGTCTTTCGGAACACTGTTGCGAACCACTTGTAACTTAGGTTCATTTATCTATTTATGGCAAAGACCTTGTAAGTCAGTCCGAACTGTATGGTATCTACTGTTAGACTAGTGACTGGTATCGACATTAATAACTAACCCGTTTACTTTTTACCTAATTGAATTGAAGTTCAGGTTTTTCTCGAAGTATTTCTGTTCTGTCATGTCATTGTCACTGTACCTATGCTCCGGCATGTTCATTTGCCACCGAAGATATGTAATCTCAGTAATTTGACAGCGTCGTTAAATAACACAATGTATAAGTATAGGATGGTGGTGAATAACGAAACGGGAGGATGTTGACGTAAATGTTTTGGTCGCTACCTAATTTGAGGTGCATCCCTTGAATTTGTCTGGAGGAAATGAACAAAACTACGATACAGCTCATCTAGGATAACTGTCTTCTGGTACTTAATGGTGTGGTTTCTGGTCTTTTATATTGAATTCAACGCCCGAAGTTCGCTGTTTCGTAGAGCGTACCTTCTGGAAAGGAGAAACTCGCATGCTCTTAATTAAACTTGTAACCTTATGTGGATTATGGTTTGAGTAGGATGACGTACATAGTTCGTGAAAGCTGCAGGGCGTTTAGCATCTAGTCTACCCACACCTCTTTTTTCGCGGACAGCCTTCAACATGCCAAACCCGTCAAATTTCCCAGGTTCCTTAGTACGAGTACTTTGTTGTTTCTCAGTTAATATAGGGGAAACATTTATATCCTGAGGAACAATGCGAACTACGTATTTGTAGTATCCCACTGCACTACAGTTAATTTGTTTATATCGACTCAAGACGATGTTCTTAAAACCGGTCACTTATACTGAAATTATCACTGCACTTCTCTACGGTGATAATTCTCTGAAAATGAACTAGCTTAAGCACGTTGAACTTGTATGCAATAAAGTGTGTTCCATGTTTATTAAACTCACAGTGGGCTACAGTAAAACTGAAGTACTTACAGAAGGACGTGTTATGGTGTCACTTTTTTTCCACTACAGTTACGGAATTTGTGATGAAAAAATGGCACTGGGATTAGTACTCTAATAAAGTAAAGGTAAAGTTTTCTCTTTGTGCGTCATGAAAACATGTAGGGGATGGAGGTAAAGCTCCTCGCAGAGGTGAACAAAGTTCTGAAGAATCTAGAAGTCACGTCAAAATTCTTGGCAGCAGAAGGGTGACAGGAAGCAACTGCCTTATTGGAATCTACAGATATTAGGTGCCACTGTAAAAGAGTTCGTCGCCCGGGCGACTTGGATCTTGAGATTTGTGCGCCTTTGGCTCCACGCCTTCGCCTTGCCCTCCACCCCTCAGAAAGATTCCCAGTCACCAATCGAATATGAGGCTGTGTGGCCTGGTCTGTTCTGAGAAGAGAGACATGTCCTGCCCACCGCGGCTTCTTGGTTTTGTAACGGTGCTCCAGTCACATTCACTGTGTCGGTTAACATTCTTATATTCCGAAGGATCCAACGAATTGTCCTTTATAACTCTACTACCAAATCTTATACTAATATTCTAATCTTCGTCGTGAAAAACATTTTCGGGAAATTTTTTTTCGACTGTTTGTCTCTGTAATCAGTAATTCCTGCGATTTCATTTTAGCCTGACTTCATTATTTTATAAATAGAAACTGGCCGGTTGTGTCTTCCTGTCGTCGTCGGTATAACGACAAGGCTAGGGGGTCGACGATCCGGTGCTCGAATCCCGGGGGGGGGAGAGATTTTTTTTAAGAACGTCCAGACCGACGCTGGGGCCTGTGCAGACTCTTGTTCAATGGGTAATGGGAGCTTTTTCCACTGGGTAAAGCAGCTGCAGCTTTAGTCTAACCACTCACTTCGAACTAGTGTTCAGGTTAAGAATGAGTGGAACCACATCCTTAATGGGGTGTACGCGGTGGTGAAGTTGGTTGAGGCACTGTGCTACAAGCCGAAAGGTCGCGGGTTCCATTCCCGATGGTGTCATTTGAATTATTCGTTGACATAATCCTTGCGGCCGTACTATGGCCCTTGGGTCTCCTCAGCTTCAAACAGAAATCAGTATCAGGAATTGTTCCTGAGGAGTAAAGGCGGCCGGTGCTTAGGGCTAACAATCTTACTATTTTCAGGTGCCGACTGTACTGAAATCTGGGAGCCTCAACCTTCTGGAACCCTCAGGGCCTGTCCAGTCCTGTACACGGAGTGCGTTACCTTTTTATATCTTCACTGCAACTATATGCCTTTATAGCATGGACAGGGTCAGATATTGCTTGTGGCTTCATGTCTCTACGTCCGTTCTGAGGTGAAACGAATACTAGTGTCACTTTCATTTAGAAGTTTAAAATGCTAGTAGTTCCTCAGCAATTCAAGAAATTAGCTGCGTTGTATGCAACCCGTAAATTCGTCAGTGTTTACAAGGGCCCGCCACCTGCTATCCTCATCCAGTGCACGCCCTCTCACCGTGCCGTAATGTAAAACAACCAAAATTTCCTCCGCCTCTTTTCGCGCATATGTTGGCTGTCTGAATACTTCCTTACCAGCAACTGTGGAACTCATGTTGCGCCTGCTCTTTAGTATTAGCAGAAAGATCTGGGACAGTCTGGGGGGAGTGGGCGGCTGAAAATGCGATGAAAATAAATCCAAGTAAATGTAAGGCAGTTTGCTTTACGAGGGCCCGGGTGAAGGACCCACTAAATTATACTTTATGGGATCAATTAATTCCGGAAGCGAGCAGTTACAAACACTTGGGAATAATCTTACGCGGCGACTTAAGCTGGGCTGATCATGTCAACTACACCGTGAAAAAGGCCTGGAAGACACTACATTTCATAATGCCCATACTCAAAAAGGGGAATAGTAGTACCAAAAGTTTAGCCTACACGACACTAGTACGTCCGATTTTTGAGTATGGGGTTGCGTGCTAAATCTGCATATCATACGAACGAATCGAACTGGGAAACATTGTCGCAGCATAGAAAGATATCGCGTATATTTGCTTTCTTCGAAGCGTACTCTGGAGAACGGGCGTGGAAGGCTATAGGTGACAGATTACAACGGCCCAACTTTCTGAGCAGGGTTCGTCATGAACAGAAAATCAGGAACTGGAGGCAAAGGACGGATATCGGGAAATATTCCTCTGTGAACAGGACCATCCGACTCTAAAACCGATTATCTGCAGAAATTTTAGGGGCTCACCCCTGTAAACCGAATGCTTTTAGAAAGAGGGTTAGAAAAGTTATTAATGTCGTTAACTGAAGGAAATCCGTGTTGAAAATTAAATAAAAGTGAAGTGAAGTGAAGTGAAGGGTAGTGCAGTGAAGGGGGGTAAATCGGGTCCTACCGTGAAGGGTATTTACGGGTGGTGAAGCTGTGTGCATTACCTGTAGAGTAACAATATTCGAAACTAGGTGCAATACTTTCTTCCCCTTGTGTTGCTTTTCCTATGTGCATTGCTGTTAACTGTAGTTGGTCTTTTGTGTATTGAGTTATTATCTTATGTTTATTTTTGTTACCTTATGTGTATTGTTTTACTATATGTGTATTGCTGTCTTACGTACTTTAGTTGACGGATTGCTGGCTAGAAGTCAGTATCCGGAAGGTCCTGCGACCGGCCACCTCGGCACAGGTTTTTCTTGGTTTCCCTGTGTCTAAAAGCGAATGCTGAAATGGTTCCCAAGACTCCAAGTTGCTACTGCATGCTTCTCATGTAGCCCTCTCGACTTAATTTATTAGATCTTTATTTAATATTTATGTACATGCATTGTAACCACTGCCACTGGGCGACAGTCCATCTGCAGTTAAATATATTATTATTATTGTACTTTGAGACGTCAAATTTAATTAATTTCTTCTTTTTCTTCGCTTCCGCTGCTGTGTAGCGAATGCTATGCCATGTCCCCTGTTTCACTGTGCGTGTGGATCCTCTTCCATCCGATTCTTCTTCCTCTGCTTTGTACTTTCGTTCATTTCGATTCCGCCTTCCCACTTATAACATTTGACTTTCTATGTTATGGTTTATTCTCTTAAATTATAGTCAGAAAACCTGAAAGGAAGAAATCACAAGACCTGGAGATCGATGGGAAGGTAATGTAAAATAACGGCACATCTGTCTGGAGTCGAATATCTGCCATTCATTCCCCAGCCATTCGCTTTGCTAATGACCTGTCCCGGCGCGATTGTGTTTTGCTGAACTGGGGCTGAATTTTTGATACTGCACACACAACTCTCGATCATTACCTATAAGCTAAGAATGTCCGCCCAGCTAACTTTTGATGTTGGATACCTTGGCCTGGCGTTGTATACATAATAGGACTGGGACCCTGGGATTGGATGGTACAAGGGGGGGGGGAGGATAATATGATGTCTCGCTCACAAAACCAAAATGATGATGCTCGCCTTGGGCTCACCGACTTCTCATTGTAGGAACCTCTTCTTACAATAGCTAAGCCTGCGCTACCTTCCGGGGAGCATTAATGTTTTAAGGCACATGCACATTGCTACACCAGTACTACTGAACAAATCGAACCACGCAACCCTTGCATTATGTAATGATATTCATACTTGAAACGGACATCCATATTGACTCAGAAATAATGAGAGAAGGGACGTTTGTTTTAGAGATTTACGTGGTTAACTGGGGGCCTGTGTGACCATGTTCGTATTTCATGTAAACTAAGAGGCATTTTGAGGTATACCATTTGAAACTGAAATTATTGCTGTAGGTGTCGGAATCTTATCTTCTCTTTGTCAAAAAACGTGCAGGAGTGTTGGTTAAACTGCAATAACACGACTGGGGTGTCCTTAAGCTGTTCACATGTAAAATAACCACTGCCACCGGGGGAGAACCCAATCGCAGTCAATAAATATTATTATTATTATTAGTATTTCGAGGTGAGTGATCAGGTTCACGCCCCAGCCGCTTTATTCTCGGAAAAGCCATCTGTACCCAATGTATGGGAAGGAGGGTGAGTTTCAGAGCCGTTCTGGAAGCTGTGAAGAAGAGAAAGACGCCTCCTCCTCCCGGGAATCAAACCCCGATTTGTTGATCTTCTATCCCGTTGTCTAGTCACTATCCCGGCTAAGATATTCCGGCTTTGTAGTGTTAAGAATCAAGTTCAAGAAAGAACTTGGACCCATGAAAGGGGAAGTAATAAATAATGGAAATATATACATATTTGAGGAGCTTCATAATTTGAATATTTCACGTACTGTTGTTAACGTCATTAAATCTAAGAAGCTTGGACGGGCGGTGCTTGGATCGAAGTGGGAGATATGGAAAGTTTGTTTTTGGAAGCTTGAAGGCAAAAGGTAATTTGGAAGACCCAGACGTAGATTGGAGGATGATACTGAAATGGATCTGAAGTAACTAGTCTGAGGATGTGGAGTGGATTAAACTGGCTTAGGAAAGGACAGTGTGACAGACATTTGTGATGCACATTCTTGTTTCATAAACGCATAGAATTCTTTGACCAGTAGACTGTCAGCTTTTGAATAGGTTTAACCCATCAATATCAGGAGAGAAGCCGCTGTTTGTCCGTAAAGTGACTTACTACGCAATTATCTGCTTTCGATTTTTCCTGATAGGATGTTTTGTAATTTTTCTGTTCATTGCGTTTAGAATCTTGCTGATGCCAGCCCGGCCTTCCAATCAATGCCGATCGCTACTTTTCTGTAGCATGAAAGAGTCGGGGCGTAAAGGTAATCACTCACACAGAAAATGCAATCCCTACAACTGTGTGAGCTTCATGTTACCCAGTATATCTTCTTATACATATGTGCCACTTTAATTCGATTTACAGTACAATATTCTGTAGGAATAAATGAGGTAAACTGATTGCGCATAACAGCGCAACCGCATCTTAACATGCAGACATATAAGATCTCAATATTCTGTGCAGTGCGACTCATTTGCTTATGTTCACTGGACACCTTTCATCAACTTTTTACTCACAGCTATTTCTCTGTATGCCATTATTTGCTAACATCAGTGAATGATGACAGACGCTACGTTAGTTGACCATTCATTCTGCGGAAGAGCCCTTTCTATGTTGATAACAGGTGACGGATATTCAGACCTATGAAACGCGTACATTATCCTACTAACGTGGAGAATAGGGCGAGCTCCTAATAATGCCAGTAAATGGCAGATGGGATTTAAACTCGGCGTTTAAAGGGTTAAAAATCAGACACTGTGTAACGCGTGTATGCTAGTCTAATCGTGCACATTGATACGTAACGGAATTTAACCGACTTCGTTGGTGTGAAGTGAAGGCTATTATGGCTCACGTGGTTTCCGACTCGTAATTTCGGTGGCGTATTTCGACTTTCCTTTTTGCAGCATTGCCCTGTGGGTGGTTTCATAAATATAGTTTACTAGCGGTAGTGCATTTCGTTGTATGGCGCAATTAAAGAGACTTCCTGCTTGTTTCAAGAACGTAACTTCATTTAATTCATTACGTTAACCAACAAATACACTAAGTAAGGTAAAATAAAACAAATCATAAAACACAATTCATGATAAGTGCAAACTCCTACATGTTTCGTTACCAAAGTACCAACCTCATATATATATATATATTTGTTTTGCTGACCGTGTATTTCAGTATATTTTTCTTAGTAATTAACCAACTTGATGCACAAAATTTTGTTTTGCAATAAGTTTATTTCATGCTTCTACATGTTTCGAGCACCATGTGCTCATCATCAGGAGGTCAAACTTGTATTATACAGCCTCTGGTATCATCACACTGAAACAAGTGAATGGTCTAAAATTACTAAAATACAATCCTATAAATATGAGCACATAGTAGTAAAATTTATGTGTGAATTTTTTGGGTGTGATAAACATAACCTCTACATGACATAGCATGTTTATAGTAAGTAATACACAGTAATCACACCAGAAAAATTCACACATAAATTTTACTACTATTTGCTTATATTTATAGAATTGTATTTTAGTAATTTTAGACCACTCACTTGTTTCAGTGTGATGGTACCAGAGGCTGTATAATACAATTTTGACCTCCTGTTGATGAGCACATGGTGCTCGAAACATGTACAGGCATGAAATAAACTTATTGTAAAACAAAATTTTGTGCATCAAGTTGGTTAATTACTGAGATAAACAACCTCAGATAGTTTAATAACAACATATGATCATGCAGGAGTTGGCATTTATCATGAGTTGTATTTTATGATTTCTGTTTTATTGTGTGTTACTTGGTGCATTTGTTGCTTAATATATTGAATGTGAAAAATGCACGGTATATAATTTCATTTATTGAAAAATTATGTAAAATTAAAATTTATCATTAAGGTAAGTAATCCCGGAGCATTAATTGAGAACCATTAAACTGAACTGCGCTACACTACACCAGTAGTATAATATACCTCCCAATGCTAATATATTAGTAGTATACTGCGCATTTCCTCGCATGACACATCAATACACGCCACTGGGACGACTTGATCCATCTAGACCGAAAACACCAAGATTATGCATTTGAATACATATGGCTGCTTTATAAACTACGACATATCAAGGAATTATAATGAAGAAGATTTTCACATCTTATTAGCCATCGTATCCAGGCTATTGTATGTATAGCTGCTGTTTTATATATTTTATATACTTATCGTGTGTGTGTGAGATCTATGTTAATATTATGTATTCCTTGGTATTTACGTCTTCCTGATGGCGATCTATCGGTGAAACACATAGGATGGTCCCAATTTATGTATAACTTGTAATTTTATTATGTGCGTATGTTAGTATATGAAATTGTATTCTGGGACAGGAATTTAGTGAGACGGGTCTAGTATATTTTGCTGTTGCTGTTACGGGTGAATTAGTACCTTTATATTATTGTGATGAAAGCTTGTGAATGTTGTATTTAGCTGGCATTAAATTTTTCTCACTGAGGGGAGTTAAAAGCTTTTCGAATCATAGACTCAGTAAGTTTCTAATTTATAACCACGGCATAATTTCGTTGTAGGAGATTTAAAGTGACCATCTGTGCGTCTAGCACTTGCCAACAACAACTTTGGACTGAAACACGAGTTTCTCGATGAATCAAATATATGAGTGCTTATTTTGGCGTGTGCCCAGAAGCCACTTCTGTCTGCCTTCTGCCCAAAAACGCTCCTGTTGCCTGGCGTTTCGTTGAGGATGCAGTCATTTTCAGCATAAACGAATATCTGTGTGCGGCAGTTTGCTATCTGACTTGAACATCGCAGAATGAGCGCGTGTAACTTCGCTCTGAATATGAATAATTCAAAACCCTGAAAACCGATAACTTTCTTTGCGGTTTCCACCGCGGCAGTTACAGCTGCAGCAGAGTTATCGAATATGTCTCCACAATTTTATACAGCATATCAAATTAGTAGCATAAAAAGTATTATTTTATCTATTTGATTTCAAAGCCTCGGCTGATACCAGGGCAGCTGCCTTGGTCTTAGCGTAGGTCCGGACGTGTATCCCATTACTCACGTATTTCAGTACACTCGTTCTCAGCATATTGTTATGTTAATTTGCTTTGCTGATCTCCTTTATTATTTTTTTCTCCACACATCATTTTTTGACCCGACAGGAGGAGGAGATCCAATTTTATACCAACATCTATTTTCATTTTTCGGGCATCCTGAAGTTTATGTTCTCATCCTACCAGGATTTGATATAGTTTCTCACATCATATGTCACGAAAGAGGAAAGAAGGAAGCATTCGGAAATCTAGGAATGATCTTTGTTATAATAGCAATTGGATTGTTTGGATTCGTAGTATGAGCACGCCATATATTTACAGTAGGAATAGACGTTGATACACGAGTATACTTTACATCAGCAACGATCATCATCGCCGTACCAACAGGAATTAAAATCTTCGGATGACTTGCAACACTATACAGAACCCGAATGACATACATGCTTCAGGAGCAACTGGATACTTGAATTGGACATTGTGATGAAAGTTCGTGCTCCTCTCCCGATTCCTCCAGCGTCATTTTCCAAGTAATGCGTTTATCAGTGTTTGCCATATTGTCACATATGCACGATACTGATTCAGCTTGCGAGATTCCAGGTCCTCCTGGCGGTAACTGTGAAGGTTTCTGTTGTGTGAGTTATTACGACATGTAGTGACGAATTATACTTTTGGGGGCGGGGGTGGGGGTGGTGGTGGGGGACTTACTGCCTCCATCTTCTGTACCTCTGCCCTGAAGAATGGAGTAGAATGTTCTTATCAAAGGTTGAAAATTTTCTTCAGGTCTACGCGGCAGATGTCGATAATAATACCCTGATCTCATTTCCTGTTTTGTTAGTCTGTCTGAACGTATGTAAATTCTGTCTTGCCGCTAATTAGGGAAATATTTTGGCGTGGCGATACTAATACGTTACTTGAGACATACAAGCGCCGGGAAGTGTCAGTAGGCCGTTACGTTTGTGGTATGTTCGCAATGGTATTTTCCCTGTTATATGCGAATATTTCTTAGTAGTCGAAACACAGCCGCCAATTTCTTTGGTTTTCCGCGTCGCACATCTCAAGACTGCAGTTGTAATCCCCAGTCCGTCTTCTCCCCTAACGGTTGGATTAGAGACCAAGCTTTACTGTCAAAACAGAGCAAGATAGCGGGTAAAATTGTACACATGGTTCCACGAGGCCTGTTTTAATCGTTTTGTGCCTAGAATTTATTTAAACGTTGCAACAATATGTGCGTTGTACCGTTGTTGCGATACACTGAACTATAGCATCAAATTTTTTCAGGCCCCATTATTTAATGGAGATGAGTTTTGTGTTATAATAATCAACATTGTTGTAGTCACCCATTTAAATCCGTGCGAGTACTTGATGCTAAACCCAATCAAGTGGAACACAGACAATTTGTTCTGTAATTATGCTGGCGTTTATTCCATTGCATACCAACATTTAATCAGTTTTATACGTCATTTTTTGTACTTCAGATTGAAATAGAGCAATTCAAGCTGCGGCCTCTTGTAGAACGTAGACCAGTTTGTTAGTATGTCATCATTACTTGCATGGTCTAATAGTTTTATAAGTTAAGAAGTTTATACAGATTTCTGCCGTATTGTGTGCGTAGTTATGTACGAGTATCTTGATGTGAACTGTTGCTCGCGTTTACAGTTTGTAGAATCCTGTGCAAGCTGTACCCAACATGGTGCACCGTACACCATTTGTTGTTACGGAACAATTCGACTTGCGTGCTCAAAAGTATTTCCATATTGAGTTTTTCATTCGTTTCTCTCTTTTATGGAGAAGAAGGAGGAGGAGGAGGAGGAAGAGAAGAAGAATAAGAAGACAAAATTCATATTCGTGGTATCATTTAATTCTGTTCTAGACTTCAGGAGTTCGTTGTTTATTACGTACGTTTATCTAATTTAATCGCTACTGTACATTACGTAATGAGAGTGCCATCCGCGTTACCGTCATATTCGGATCTGAACTGTGGACGATTTTTCGTTCTCTGTCCTCGCATTACACGTGTTGTATCTAACATGCCATTTAAACTTCTGATATTTTGTAGGCCTCAATATTATAAACGCAGTTTAAATATCTAAATTTATGAGTGATATTTATCATGAGTAGATTACTTTCAAAGAACGTACGCCGATTATACATAGGGCTATTTGCGTGTGGTTATAAATTAGAATCTGGCGTCTCGTAGCAACTTGTACTGTTGTGTATGGCGAGGGTTCGATTCCGGCTAATAGCGTTCTGCAATTTTTCGAATAACGTACGTCAAGGTCGAATAGCTGACAAACTTTCTCCAATGCCCTGACTGTTACTTTTTCTTTATAGCTCAGTCTGTTGCTTCACGTGGTGGTATGGTGCTCATTCTTCGCCTGATAACTCTATGGTTCGTATCGTCCAAGACGTCCATGGGGAATTTTTTCGATCGAGTGGGTAAAGTGAGCATATCAAACGGGATATCTGAGTTATAAGGCTTTACTGCACTTCTGACAACGTACTGGCTGTCTGATGTGTAAACAAGTTTAAGTTTCCTAAATATGAATATATGGCTCTTTTCAAAATGAATACTCCGCTGGAGGAGGACAGAGCAGGTGGCATATGACATAATTCCAAGTTTCAGGAGTAATATTATTCCATAGGAGTGACCTGAAAAAGCGACCACACGCTCCAATATAAGAAATATTTGTCAGGCCCTAAAGAAATGCAGGTATTTTGTTTTACTAAGAGCGGCGCCCAGCAGATCAACAATAGATCAAATACATGTAGTCAGGCAGATTTTGGAAAAGTGCTATGGGTTTGGCATAAAGCTACACAATATATTTATTGACTACAAACAGGCCTTTGATACAGTCAATAGACTGAAGATGTACGGAAACCTCAAAATGCTGAAAATTCCGACAAAACTAATTAGATTAATGAAGACGACACTGAAAAATTCAAGAGCAGTAGTTGAAGTATACCAGGGAAGAACAGACGTATTTAATATTAACAATGGATTAAGACAGTTTTATTTAACTTGGTTTTGGAAGCAGCATTATTAAAAATAGACTTAAGAGGAAACATTAGTACAAGAACTAAAAAACTATGTGCCTTTGCGGATGATGTTGTCATAGTAGCAAGAACGCAAAAAAAAAACACTAATGGAAACTTTTATAATACTACAAAAAGAAGCAGAAAAACTGGATCTTATAATAAATACAAATAAAACTAAATATATGGAGGTAACTAGGAAAACAAATATAATAAAACAAGACATTGAAGTAGCAGGAAAATTTTACGAAGTAGTAAACCAGTTTATATATGTGGGATCACAAATAAATAGCAAAAGTTTAATAAAAGAAGGACCGCCTCTGTGGTCTAGTGGTCAGAGTTTCTGGCTACATATACAGAGGTCCCGGGTTCGATCCCCGGCGCTACCAGATTTTCTGAGTAGTAGTGGGTCTGGAACGGGGTCCACTCAGCCTC
>Ga0123354_10013071_pt1 | contig 12864 bp, 6 predicted proteins | sample TergutLab28metaG_2_FD_97872 | JGI IMG/M metagenome (GOLD analysis project Ga0123354, IMG submission 97872) | Labiotermes labralis P4 segment gut microbial communities from Petit-Saut dam, French Guiana - Lab288 P4 | ecosystem: Host-associated > Arthropoda: Insects > Digestive system > Gut ...
AAACCGTACGAACGATTCGGTCTGGGAAACCTTGGCGCAGCGTCGGAAGACAGCTTGCATTTGCACCCTGTTCAAAGCATACACCGCAGAACGGATATGGAAATGTATAGGGGACAGGTTAAAAGGACTATGCTTCCTGAGCAGGGATGATCACGGTCGTAAAATTAGGGCCAGGAAACAAAACACAGATATCGGTAAATACTGCTCTCTCAATTGGACAATCAAATTGTTGAACCAACTCCCTGCAGAGGTAATAGCGACTTTCCCCTGTAAATCACATATTTTTATAAAGTGGGTTAGGAAAGTAATTATAAGTGAGGAGAAGTGAATGGTCACTGCTACAGACGGGTTTATAGTGACAGAACGTTTATTGCTTTGTGTGTCGTCTGAACCTGTCACCCCTATCTGGTACCGACAGTGGGAAATACAGAGTACCTGTGCTGGGCCTATATGCATTGGTGGGGTGGAGACGGATATATTTACTGTTATATCTTGTAAACATGTGTTGTAATATTCTGTTAGTAATGGCATTATTTATGTGTGTGTGTTTATGTACACGTATGGATGGTGGCGAGATTTTCCGCACCCGTTCAGACCGGCCCTGTGGCCCAACCAGCCTCCTATACAATGAGTACCGAGTATTTCCCGGAGAAAGGGGGCCGGGGCGTGACGTCGACCACCCACACCATCTAGCGCTGAGGTTAAAGAAAGAGTAGAACTAACACCCATCCGGAATTTCGTGGCTTGTTTTAGGCTGAACTTAAGCTTTATTTTTAACTTTACATGTATGGATGAGTGGATGGATGGTTGTGTGTGTTTGTGCATGCGTGCATCCATACCCATATGTATAAAAGCATGCGTGAATGTCTGCGCATGTGTTATCTGCGTCTGAGTTTGTATGTGTGAATATATGAATGTATGTGTGTATACAATTCATATTTACGCATTTCGGCTGTACAGTGGAGCTGTATTTCACGGCTCTGGCACTTTCATTTTGAGAAGCACAGATAAATAATTAGCTGCACACTTTGTTTTCAACATTTGGTACTGGAGTACTGGATCATGTCAGTCGCTGCATCTGAACAGGCAACAGTGCACATCACAACGCAGTGTTTACCCTCTCCCTCTCTACACTCGCCATTGTTGCCACATCAGTCAGTCTGCTTCTAGCCACGATACAGTAAACGTAATTTATCAGTGCTGTAGTTTGGAACGTTATTCAAAGTTACCTTATGACAACATGGCAACGTAGCCACAGAGGCGACCTCTCTACCATATTCGGCCGGAATACGCTGTTGCCAATTCTTAGAGAACTGATTTTTACCTGACTTTCGCATGTAGGTTATTTAAATAATGTTGCTTTTGTCCGTGATGCACACTGACTATGTGGCAAGCACGCAACATGATTCCCCACCAGACTCCAGTCGGCCCTGCGAATTCTAACTTTCCTAGCTTTTAATAACATTACCCCTGTCTACCATTTACACTGCAACTAACGTCTAAATGCACGCTCTGTGAAGGCCAACACAGTCATTTAAACTAATACCGATAAGCCTTCGGAATCTGTTAGGTATTAATTTCAACACAACCGACGGTACACTCATTGCCTACAGCAGTAATGTTTGCATATAGTCTGGCACAATAAATGTATCACGCCTTTCAATCCACAGCGTCTGCCCTCCCCTTACATTACATTATTGGAAAAATATTTCTTCTGCCTCTGTTGCGGTTTTTATCAGACAGTAAAACTGAGACCTGAAAAATAACGCTTCTGCTCCATGTACGGTGCTCTGATGGCAGCAGATTGCTGTGACATGGCGCGATCACATTTTAATATCTGTTTGTACACAGTTCCACCACCTGTTTTTTTGGTTGTCCTCTTAGTTGACTTCCCTGGGGATTATTATTGAATACTTGACTTTTTGCCTCAATGCAGAGTCTGTGAATGTGGTGAATGTCAAGTTAAAACATCAATATTATGCTGTATTTGTCACTTCCATGCCATCATTCATATCTTCTTTCTAATATGGGGAGTAACAGAATCAGCATAATGTGTTCTCCCTCCTTAAAAATGTAGTCTTTCAATTCACTGGGTAGGCAAACACCAGGAATATTTGTAACAGGCATCAAAAGTGTACATTCACAGTCATAAAAGTTACTAATAGAAAAACTAGTTCCTGTACTGTGTGATGTAATTGGATTATGTTTTGTAATGTCTTGTGGATAAAATGTTTCATGGTAAAGCCAACTTTGTTATTGGCTTTATATGAGTACCTGCTGTTAACAAAAACTTTAACTGATGTTAAACATTATTCCTTTCAACATGGGCATAAAAATTCCATAGTAATTGCTAAACTTCTACTTACAAACTTGTTCTTGAATTATGAATATTTTATGGCATTCTGTCCCATCCATGTCACAGGAACGCAAATATTGTACCTCGGAATGCAGTAATTACAACTGGAAAACAAGAATTCAAATATCTTGAAAAACATTTCAATACTGATTTTTATTATGATGGTAGAAATGGTAGGGTTATTTTATACAATACAGTGAGTAAATGACTGTTCTCATTCAGTCTAACACATCAGTCACTCGACTTGTAACTGGGCACTACAGAAATTGTTTCATAACATTTGACAGCTCAAAATAGTTACCAGTAACATAAGAAACATGTCTGTATAATTTACATACTGCTGTGTCAGAAGGAATAGGAAACTGGAGACTTCTACTTCATCAAGCGACATTAAGCGTATCTAAGCTTTTAAAACCCAGCGGTAGCTTTATGTACCACCAGGTTTAACTTAAAGAAATTCTCCTTCCTGCATGCAGAGTATATTGGTGTTTTGTGTATATCTAACAATAAACTGTGACTTTTGCCATGTACAATATTAAATAACTGTTTTTATAACCAAGATGGAGGGTGTTTACTGTGCAGTGTGAACTGGGTCTTTAAATAAAATAGATTACTCTTCGTCCTTAAAGGGCTAATTTCATAAGGCTTATATCTTACTTACAGTACAGGATTTCATGGACAAAGCAAATACAAAAGCAACAACGGACTGCCTTCCTAATCACTGTATCTTGTCAAATACATTAGCCAAATGAGGATGGAAACCCAAGTGATAAAAAAAAAGACGTATCTGTCAACAGTCTACATTGCAGACACTGGACTATAATTTCTGATCTGTATGCACATTTGTCTTCTCAAAAATTAAAACATCCACCCTTACCAGGGATTAAACAGAACTTTGGCAACGTATGTAAAGCAGGCCATGCCAACCATCTGCCACAATGGTCATATCAACAGGAGTAACAGAACATGACCTCCAAGTGCCTCCACCTCAGAAGTCGATTCTCTGCCCCCCGTCACAATTTCCTTTCATTTGAAGCTTGCCCTTTGCTGGGAAGTGCAACAGTGAATCAAAATAGAGGATTGGTGGCAGCCTGCAGTAGTCACTAAGCAGTCTCACAAAAAATTGTGGTGTCTGGAGCAGTCACAGCAGTGCAGTTTTGTTGTATTTTTCAGTTTAGTCATGGAAAGTGGGTGGTTTGAAAGATTCTGAACACTTGGCAACTCTTAGGAGTTCAGCTGTACATCATGTGACCCAACTGGAACTTGCCAGAAGGCAGACAACTCTAGGTGGTCCACCTCAACACACCCACCGTTATACAGAATTATTCTGATTGGTGTTCGCAAGAAATGGACATAACATGGGTTGCCAGAGGTCAGAGAAGTCAACATACACCTGGATACATTAAACCAACAACACAAATCCCACAAGTACTCACTTTATTCGAACCAAAAAACCTTAATCAGTTTTAAGATAAAGATACAGCAAATTATGCCTCATTTTGGTAACATCAGTTCTCATTGTCTTTAGTGGACAATGAAGATGTTTTCAATTACAAAGAACGAAACTCCACATTCATAATGCAGTATTGTTAGAGCTACATGAATATAATACTGTTCAAAATCATCTTACAGATACATATGGTGAACATGTAACTGGGAGTTACATAAAATAAACACCCTGAGAAATGGATATTCTACTGAAAACTATTTTGAGACCAGGTCCCAATGCTCTTTCATAATAACAGGGTAAGGTTTTGGACATGGTCTGTAAATACGTATTCAGTTACACACTCCAAGAATATCTGGTAAATGTACAGTGCTTCAACACAAAACTGCAAAATTTTATGACGCTGTATGAAAGTAAGTCCTCACTATACTGATATACATTTATTTATGTATACGAATATATACACATTACATGTGTCATCAAAATACTGAATACATTACATACAAGCTGCACTCAAACTGTATAAAAAGTATAGTCTTGTTAGTACGTATGCATATTAATAAGGAACTGCATCAGTTCCAATGACTATGGTTTAAGTATGATAAGCTGCATTGATAAATTCTGCCTGAATTGAAGATGAAGTTAAATTCTCCAAAAGCAAAGCACACTGATTTTTTTGGGCACAGCTGTGTTAACACACCATTCTGCTTACAATCTAATTGTCTCAATAAATATGTACTCATATGTTTATCATACTATATACTATATGGACACTAACAATGCATGCTTAAGGAACATGAACGTAACAAACATAAAGATTTCAGAATCCCAAGACCTCTAGGGCTACAGTCTTCTGTAATGTGATAACTGAGCAGTCAGTTATATTTAGATGGCAACCGTTTAAATGAACATGGTTTAAGAAGAAGATACATCAATAAAAGGCATATATTCAATATCAGAAAATAGAATTGCATGAAACCACTTGGTGGTAGTCAGAAACATACTCCTGGCTTCGGTATATCCCATATTTGTGCTAATGTCATGGACGGTGTTAAACAGACAATCATACAACATTATACAGGATGTGAATCTGCAGGCACTGATTATCCATCAATCACACAAATCATTCCATTATATACTGTATATTGTCTCTAAAAAAATCTGCATACCTGTCACACAGTATAATTACATCAAAAACTAGGCACTTTGAATTGCATCCCTGTTGTGCATTTATGCACAAGCAGCTGGCGGTATGTAAAAAATATGCACAAAAGTTTTTATGCCAGTGAATAAATCATTATTTTAACAACAATGGAACTAATTCATTAAATCACATAAAGTAACATATGCATTATTAATAAACTGAAGGCAGTGGATAGGTTTAATCCCATACTGACATTTTACTGTGAAGGCTCAGTGCTTATACCCGTGTCTTGGCCCAACAGCCCCAAGTGGGCCAGCGCCTCATTATCGAGGCTTCACAATCACACTCAGACACACCACACTCAGTAGGACCCCTCTGGATGAGTAATCAGCCTGACACAGAGACCTCTACCTGATAATACACATTCACAACAGACAAACATCCATGCCCTCAGCAGGATTCGAACCCACAATCCCACCAAGCGAGCGGCTGCAAGCCCACACCTTAGACCCGCAGCTATCAGGACTGGCTCACCGTAAACATTATTAAATACTAACGTCAACCTAATAGCTACTTCATGAAGTGCCACACGTGGACTATTTGTATGACACAAAAGCATAATAGAGTTACTTAACAAAGAACAAAAATCATGCCTCTTCAGATTCCTCTTACACATTCACTGGCACTCAAACTTGCCTATCTTATTTTTCAACCTGTCCTATAAATTTACTTTTGCTATATTTCTCATCTGAAAACCAGGGAAGTAATTATTAGCTAATGGGTAAACTTTTCTTTTGGAAGGATGTAAAGAGGTATCTGCAATGAAATTTCAAGAACCAGTTCAGTAGGAATCTGTGACATTAATACTATCGAATATCTTCCATTTACTGGCTAAGAAAATGGCTTCATATCTCTTTGTTAATGATAGAAATAAGAGGGCTAAGACTTCGATCTATTACTTACATTCCTACAGCACAGTATTTAATAATTAATTTTACATAATTATACCTATTACATTATCAAATGTGGTAATCACTGAATCAACTGAATAACACAAAAATGTTGAACTCCAAAATCAGCATCAAGGTTTTAAAATTTGAGACTCATATCAGGTTAATCAAAGGGGCACATATTTCACAAATATCTGAGAAACAATGCATCACTATTTCATCAACATACAAAATAACTATATGACAAGGAATGACAGTTGCCTTAAACTTCTCAATAAACTATCTCAAAAATATTTAATATTATGAACATTTTCTTGGTTTCATGTTATCAGATTCATATGAAATTTTTGTAGGCATTATGACTAAGGCATTTCAGTGTATGTTTGCTCTCAATCATTTCAGCTCCCCTGGTAAATATACTTATTATTAACATTCACAACACTTTCACAAAACAATTTCTCGTTCTGTTTCAAACTGTAGAATTTCCTACAAAGGAAGACATACCCTTTCAACTACATCCTTGTGTGGCAAATGTAACTCATCTGTCAACACAACTTTCTGTAGCTAACCTGTAACCCTGTCAAATGGAATAAATCCGTCAATATGTCATCTTGATGTATACATGCAACCAGACTGTAACCGGCCAGGGTCCACAGTTCGAATCTCAGACTAGGCAACCAAGAAGATGAGAAGACAAACTGGTAGTCAAGCACTGGCTAGTTTATATTGAAAGGGAAGAGATAATATTTGTTTTGGTGTGCACACCTGCACCTGCCAGGCTATATGAATAAGACTGCTGAGTTGCCCTTCCCACATGTGATTTGATTCTCATTGCTTTTGCGGTGTCAGCTGTGGACAGGTGTTCACTGTTATAGTGTCTGTGTCACTAAGGTTTCAAGCAGATGTATAATTGTTTGTGGCAATGTTTTACACTCATGTTTTTACCTACAGTAGCTTGTTTCTTTGACAGAGGGGGAGAGACATAAGGATAAAATGCTGACACCTTTCTTTTCCATATATGATTTGATGCTTTTGCTTATGGAGTAGCCAGTTGTGCTCAGGTGTACACTGTTCGTGGTTGTGGAATCTTGATGAACATCGAGCAACCAAAGAAGTCGTTTCTGGAATTTCAGCAATAAAGAGTTACTGAAAAAGCAGAGCGGCTTCTAATTCCTCCTGTATATTCCTTGAGAGGGATCCGAGCCTATGACGAGCTACAAATAGTTGTAACCAAAGTTGAGCAAGTCAGACAGACAGTTACAAGACTATGTCTGCTTCATATCATGTATATCTCAGACAGCTGTGAACACTAGTGAAATGGCCACAAAAGGGGCTGACAGGAAGTACTCAACAAAACTTAAACACATGTGACAATTGGACAGGAAGCTTTCATTTTACAAATTTCTCCACCCCACAACTGCTTTTTTTGTGCAAGCACTGCCCAAATGAACCATTTACTGTTCACATTGTGTTACATCACCCAATAACTGAAAGGCTTTATGTAATGTAGTCTTTACATCTGCAGTGAAGAGGCACTATGAACTTCCCCACTTTACATGAAACTTTTAACAAATTTTCCATTTTAGATGCAGTGGTTATCTTGAAGGTTGGAAATATGATGGGAAGGCAGCGTTCCAGATGATGGCGACTAGCATGAGCACTGTGTACAAGATAATACTGGCCCACCAAACTTTTTTTTCCCAAGATTTAACTTCTAAGTTCCGGAGGATATTGATGCCAACAAGAAGACCAGCTATTGCTCCAGCCACATGAGCAGCATAACCGATCTGCAATAAGCATAACTTTGTGTTACTACATGCATATGTTCAACTAAGTGGAATGTTCTGTTGAACCATAACACAACGTGTTCAAGAATGATCACACAAGCACTACATTACATTCTATCTTAGGTAGATACCCTGACAGAGGAAAATCTCTACTTGTTTTGTAAGACAGCCTGTCACAAGGTGCCAAATGGTTCAGTAATTTCTGTGAACACAGAACAATGTAATACTACCAAACACTTCAAAGCCAATAGCTTCTAATGTCAATAAACAACACTATCAAACATTCTTTTGAAATAAATTTACCCATAAAAGTAAATCTTCAAAGTAATGAAGGATTAACGGAACATATGCACTAAACAAATTACTTTAGCACTCAGGTAGACACAGCACACCAGCTACAGGCTGTACAAGAATGTCCCATAATTGACACGTTCTTGGCATCGGCTTGAGCAGACCTTTCGGCATTTTCAGCAGCGCACTGTGTGTCGACTAGTCAGCACTTGGCTCTAACAAAAGTATGACAGCCCTCACCAAGTACGCATTACCACATCCTCAGTCTCTCTAATACAGCATGTGGTTTTCCACATAGTAAAGAAGTCATGTTTCAATTTCAAGCAACAAAATCTTGTTACTCAATGTCGGAACTTGTTTCGTTTCGTTTCGCTTCGCTTCGTTTCGTTTCGCTTCGCTTCGTTGTGTGTGTGTGTGTGTGTGTGTGCGCGCGCGTGTGCGTTTTTTTTTTAAGGGGGGGGCCAAAATATTCTTCTTTCTTCACAGTGTCTAAGCTGCGAACATTTCAGCACATTCCAACTAGACAAATCTTGGAAGCACAGTTGAGCTAATATCTCTGTTTCTTGCAATACATTCTTTATTGTTTTCATTTGTGTCCCAGCTGTTACAAAATTCAACACTGTATGACATTACACACTTAAACCATAACTGTATATTCCAGTTAGCTTGAATCACAGTCAAGCTTAATCAGCTCAACATAATTTTTCCTCTACTAAATCTCCACTGTAGGAAAATTTCTGATCCTGTGTTAGTCTTTATCTCTTCTTGCTGTTTTTGTTAGAGTTTATACATTGGTTAGTACATCCAACTCCTGTTTTATGCCCTAGTTGTGTTCCTGCAGATATGGGCATAAACAAAAACAAAAAACAGAGCCATAATTTAAAAATGATATTCCCACAAGAAATAATGAAATGTATACAGGTCAGGGGCAATAATACTGGTGACAGCCTGTTCATACGCAGGATAGTAGAGTATTATTATTATTATTATACAATATGTATGTCTTCTGTCACAGGCATTTCTTCCTGGTACTTCTCTTGAACCAGCGGTGATCCCCACCGCTCAGGCTTCAAGCTTCACTATTATTATTATTATTATTATTATTATTATTATGTTACTGATATTAATGTTAGAAATGAACAGTATTAATTTTCAGCCTATGTATATTGAAACGGAATTGTCAGCAACTTGCATACACTTGTCACGTTCCGTATCGTCACTCTCATAGATGACTAAAATCACTTTCACAGCCTTTACCACTCTGTCACCATCATCAAGATTCTTGCTGCAATTACGTTAAGGTTTCAACTGTGCCAGTTTCATATCAGTAAGTACGATGATGATGGCTGGGTTAGGGGTTGTGGTATTTGTCGTCATATCAGCTTTCTGTTCCAGCATAGTTTGTAGATATTGGGCTTGTAACTTCACTCTCACAGGCTTTATAACACAATCATATTGTTACCCACAGTTCATAGACATTACTACCATTAAAATTATTGGTGCACTTACTCATCTTCATGCTTCTCCCCCACCTCCCCCCCTTGATTGGGTGTGTCATCATGGTGTTTGTATGCAGATAGGGTGTTAAACCAAAAATGACAGTACAAATTAAGAAGGTGTATATTTGCAAGGGGTGTTAAACCAGAAAGACATAAAACAAGGTATGGGTGCATTTGTTCATGCAGCACAAGTTACACTTCATATGCAGCCCTCATACTTCATGTTGTTGGACAAGAGTTTCCATAACATGCTCAAAAAACCTCATTGAAGAAAGGGGATGTTCAAAAATATAACAGCAGAGACTTGCAGTCACTCGATGAATTCCCAGCCATGTCTGAGAAAATTAAGCTCATTACCATAAGCATACAGTTTATCCTCAGTCTGAGGAACACAATCAAATGACTGACAAGGTTCAGTTCTTACATGTACATTACCTTGTTGTCTATTTGCAGAACATATCTTGTGTAAACAGCTGTGCCAACATCTACTGCAGCCAGGATTAAAAAGATCACAAGATTCAATAATGGAAACTGCATCTCTGCCCAGTTCTGTAAATACACATTACATAAATCATTTATTACACAAAAATGTCACCATTCACTACTGGTAAAAGGTGAGTTGTCCCTTCAGATGTCAAGAATGGAGGTATAGCTCCACTCATTCTTAACCTCAACACTAGATGGAAGTGAGTTCTCAGCCTCAGGCCCCAGACGCTTTACCGCCCAGAACAAAACCCCAGTACCCACTGAAAAGGAGGCTGAGTGTGCCCCAGAGCCAGTCTGGGCATTTAGGGAAAGAGAAAACTCTGTTATCCCTTCTGCATCACCCAGCCAATGACCTAGTCACCATACAGACTGCACTATCCCAGCTTCTTCATTACTCAGAACAATCAGAAATGTATCCATTACCACATACATCTTCTGTCACAAAAGTAACTAATGTACCTGTAAAGTAGCAGTGGTTTTTAAACTAAACCAAAGTTAAATAAGAAGTCAATGTGGCAAAATTAGTGTAAAATAGTTGAGACAGAATAAAATGTTTATAATACAATACCCACCTGGTACTGAAAACAAAGTTCTCAGGATACTGTTTTGGCACAAGACACAATAATACACAACTACAAAAAAATGAACAAGAAGTTTCATAAATTGTACTCTTTGTACAATAATGCACAGAGGTATAAATGAAACTGGATAAGATGAATATGACACAGAGCATATACAGACAAAATAATAAATGTAAAAATAAGAAATCTGTTGGCAAGTCTAAAACAAAAAAGGCCAGTTTTCCAACTGGCCTTTTTTGTTAACTATACATAGGTACAGCAGAAAGGTATATTAAAATGCATGTTAGAGAGATGGGTAGTAAAGATAGGTAATAAATTGAACCAACCCAGGATTAGGGCCCAGTGGTGAACCTCTGTGATCACAGCAACAGCTGAATATATACATATAAACTTCACAAGAGAAACATGGGTGCCAACATTACTCATTTCACACAATTAACTTTGTCCATACATATAAAATGGAGAGATTGCTATTTGTGAGTCTTGAGGTTTTCATGTTGGTGTAGTTGAGGACTCTTCTTCTGCAATATGATACCACATCACTGGGTAACTGGTCCCTGACATTTCAAAGGACCACAGTGCCTTCAACAAGGGTCTAGGGGGCTCAAAAGATTGGTATTTCTCTGGCAAGTACCAACTCCTGTACGTAATCAGAAGTGTGTTTTCCCATGCATTCATAACTTAACTTACATTACAGACTATTCAGGGACAAACCTGGTAATACACAATGAAGCAAACTGTACAGTATGAAAACTCAGAATAAGATGGCAAGATTAATTACTGATAAGAGTTTTCCGCTAATCCGCAGTAAAATCAACACCATCATCCAACAATACTTACCATGCATATGGTTGCAAGATGCGCTGTTATTAAAGCATAAACACCACCAGATGCACCAGCCAGGTATACCGTTGGATCAGTCACAGATGTGCCAAGAGAACCAGCTAAAACACCAGCAAGGTACACCAACAGTACACGCCACCACCCATGTACCATCTCCAATGGAATCCCCAACATAATCTGAACCACCAGATTAACGACAAGGTGGAACACACTGCAAATTAAGGTGCCTTCTAAACAATATACAGTCCAATATTATTAAATGTAATGCCATTGACTATAACAATTCTTTACCACTTGTACCAAAAATTCTACAAGTTTTAGTCCTTCTCACGGACCATCAGCAGGCATAAAAACACATATCTAAAACACAAGTATGTATATAAGTTGAATATCATTAATTTGCTAGGTCACACATTTTACAAACTTGTTTTCAATTTTGTGTAGCATTAAGTTGCAAATGTGTATTTTCTTGTATATTTCATAAGTTTAAATATTTCACAAAAACTGGTTGCAGTTCTAAAACAATGCTTCATTGCTATGGTTAAAATATGCAACATTCGTGGTGTGTGTACTTTTGGGTGAACATGGTTACTCTTAGTGTGACCGTGTTCGCCCAAAAGTACACACACCAGGAGTGCTGAATATTGTGACCAAAGGAATGAAGCATCGTTTTCAGAACCACAACCAATTTTAGAGAAATATTTTAACATATGAAATGTATGAGAAAATAAACATTTGCCAACTTAATGCTATGCGAAATTGAAAAAATGACTGTAATATGTGTGAGCTAGCAAATTAAAAATATTCAACTCGCAAACAAGCTTGCATTTTAGATGCGTACTTTCATGGCTTCCTTCTGATCGCACTATGATCCTGGGGTCGACTCAGAAATGAGTACCAGGAGCATTTCCTGGGGGTAAAGACAGCCGGTACATAAGGCTGACAACCTTACCACCATCCTGTGCTGTTGTCATGAAATCTGGGAACCTTAAAATCCTGGAACCCTCTGGGCCACTCCAGACCTGTAACAGGACTACTTTTACTTTCATGCCTGATGATGGTCCGTGAGAAGGACCAAAACAGGTAGCATTATTGATACAAGCAATAAAGAATCATGTTCGACAGCAATATATTTAGTATGTCATGACATAACAGGACAAACTCCACTAAAATTAATATACATTCTTCTAATATAACCCTCAAATTGGGCTCACACCAATGGGACAATTTCGGGAGGACCCTGCGAGTGTTACCAACACAAAACAAGTCTCTTAACATGATGGTTTTTGTTCTCATTATCATCACTTTACTTGTGGTGGTGGTGTTTTCAGTTTTGTTGTTATTATTACAGTTACTATTATTTTTCTTACTAATGCTGTCCCCCCCCCCCCCCCCCCCTTTTTTTTTTTTTTTTTTTTGTTTGTTTAATTAAACACTTTTTTTTTTTTTTATTCATTTTTTCTATTTTTTTTTTTTTTAA
>Ga0123354_10013073_pt1 | contig 12863 bp, 12 predicted proteins | sample TergutLab28metaG_2_FD_97872 | JGI IMG/M metagenome (GOLD analysis project Ga0123354, IMG submission 97872) | Labiotermes labralis P4 segment gut microbial communities from Petit-Saut dam, French Guiana - Lab288 P4 | ecosystem: Host-associated > Arthropoda: Insects > Digestive system > Gut ...
AAAAAGGTAACAGACCACCCCGGTTGCGGCGCTGCACCTGCTTGGGAGACCACCCCGTCAGTCGCTTCGCGACTGCCACCCCTCCCCAGAGGGGAATTTTCCGTGGCTCCGGCGCTGCACCTGTTTGGGAGACCACCCCGTCGGCTCCGCCGACACCCCTGCAAAGGGGGGAACTAAGCGTTTAGGCGATTCGCTGGCCCTTCGGCAGCTTGCCGTAGGGGACGGCCAGGCGGCGCACCGCCAGCCAGAAGAAGCCGGCGGCGATCAGCAGATGGACGCCCAACCCGATTGGCCACAACGGGGTGTTCATCGTCAGCCTCGACGGTTCAACGGGGCTGGATGGGCGGACGACGACGGCGGTGTCCCTCGGCTGCTCGGGGCGGCTTACTTGCCGGACGATGCTGAAGCTGCCGTCGCGGTTGGGTTCAATCTGATAGTAGGTGAACGAGGTGGCGTCTCCGCCGACGATGTTCATCGTTCTGACGAAGCAGTCGTTGTAGGTGGCCGGATCGCCGGCCCGCGCGCTGCGCACGGCGGAGGCAATCACGGCCAACGGGTCAGAGTAGTTCCGGGTGTATCGGTCCAAATCGCCCCTGGCATCGGCGGGCAGCGGCGCGGCGTCCGACACAATGACATAGGGGTTGACCAGCAGCATCCACCAGACCCGCTGGAACTGCGAATGCGACCTCGGGTAGATGCTGGTTTGCCAACCGCACTGGTCCAGCGGTGGGGCCGGCGGCTGGGTGCCATCGACAGTGGGATGCTGCTGGTAGTAGGTGTCCAGCGTCCGGGCGTATTGGTCCATCTGGCTTTCCGACACGGTCCAGGTCGTGTCGACGTCCTCAATGCTCATCAGTGACCCGATGAAGCCAAAAACCAGAACGCTCACAACACACAACGCGAAAGTTGTCAGGTAGGTCAGCACCGTCGAGACCAGGGTCCGGGCCGACACCGCCGACCAGCCGAGCGCGATTGCGCAAATCAGCACCATTTCGGCGAACACCACCAGCAGGCAGATCACGGCACGCCAGAAGCCTATGTGGCCGACGACCACGGCGATGCCCAGCGCCGGGATGCCGGCCGCCACAAAAGCGGCCGCCATGACGCAGGACGCCACCAGCTTGCCGCCGGCAATCTGGCCGGGACTCAGCGCCGTCACCTGAAGGGTGGCCAGGGTGGACGATTCGCGCTCGCCGACGATGGCCGAGGCGGCGAAAGCCGGCACGACAACCAGGGAGAACGTCAGGATCAGCAACACCGTGAAGCCGAAGATTCCCGGCCCGGCTTGGGTTCTCCAATCGCCCGCCCCATACCAGTCGGATTGGTTGTGGTAGGTCCGCGCCAACAGGCCGGCCAAACCAGTCATGACCACCGCCAAAACCAGCCAGGCGATGAGGATCCTGCGCGAGCGCAGACGCTGTTTGATGTCCCAGCGGGCCACCAACCACAAGCCTTCGATCATCACACACGCTCCTCATTGAGTGCCAGGTAGGCGTCCTCCAGGCGTCCCCCCGATGGGGCGACGGTGTGGATGCCCACACCCGCGCCCACCAGATCGCGCAGCAGTGCGGCGGCGTCTTGGTCGGATGGCAGCTGGACGGTCACCTCGCCTGAACGGGTGGTGCTGGGCTGCCAGCCGATGCTGTGATCGTCCAGGAACTTGGTCAACCCGGCCTGGTCGGTGGCGCCGAGCCGCCAGGTCTGTGCGGCCAAGGCTGCGCCGGTCGTCGACGGGTCGACGCTGCGCCCGGCAGACAGGAACACGACGCTGTCGATGATGCCGTCCATCTCGGCCAGCACGTGGCTGCTCAACAGGATGGTCTTGCCGCTGGCCGCGAGTGATCGCAGAAGATCCCGCAATTCGATGCGGCTGCGGGGGTCGAGGCCGGCGGCGGGCTCGTCCAGCAACAAGACCTGGGGATCATGGATGAGGGCGCGGGCCAAGCCGAGGCGCTGCTTTTGGCCGCGGCTGAGCACGCGGGCGGGCGCGTCTTTGAACTCGGTCAGGTACATCGTGTCAAGCAGAGACTGGACGCGCCACGCCGTTAGCATGGGGTCCATTCGATACGCCCGTCCGAAGAAAGTCAGAATCTCGGCACAGGTCAGGGCGTCCCAGGTGCCGGAGACGTCGGGCATCCAGCCGGTGGCGGCGCGGGCCTGGGCGGCCTGGCTGGAGATGTGGTAGCTGCCCACCCAGGCGTTGCCGGCGTCGGGACGCAACAGCCCGGCCAGCATCAGCAGCAGGGTGGTTTTGCCGGAGCCGTTGGGCCCGACCAGGCCGGTGATGCCGCCGGCCGGCGCATCAAAAGTGACGTCAACGACAGCGGGGACGGGCCCGAAACTGCGCCGCAAGCCGCGGGTCCGAATACCGGAGATTCCCGGCGACGGGGTGGTCATGGAATGACCCTACCAGGGCGCTTGGACGCTAGGCCACCCGATCGGTGATGTCCGTGCCCGTCAGGTCGTAAACTCTGGTCGTCAAGCCGACGGTCAGGCGGATGGTCGGGGCGCCCAGGTTGTCGCGCGTGTCGATCACCCAGGTGGCCGTCGCCTCGTCATTCCCCGACAGCGCCGGGGCCTTCTCGGCCAGCAGCGACGCCAGCACCGTGGCGTCCAGGACGTCGGGGTTGAAGGCGGCAAGGTCGGAGGACGCGCTGCGCAAGGCGGAGTAGGCAGGCAGTTTGGCCGGACGCACGATCCGCTCAATGGTCGACGGATCGACCCTGGCGTCAGCGTACAAACCCTGGTCGTTCAACCCGACGGCGATGACGTCCGAACCGGTGGCGACGTCCCGCAGCGCCTCCGACACGCCGGCGATCGTCTCAAAGGACAGCCAGTTGATGATGGTGGCGTCTTGCCTGAAGAAGATGGTCTGCGACTCGGGTGACGTCGTCACCGTCATCAGCACTTTGCCGGTGTTGTACTCGTTGATCTGAAGCTCTTGCTTGGCGCTTGACCCCGTCAGCGCCGCGGCCTCAGCAAACATCTGGCCGACATCCGTCAGGGTGAACGAGTCCACCGCGAAGATGGCCTGCCCGACATAGGTTATGTCGGAATCCACAGGCTGCACAACGCCGTCCTCCCAGCCGAGCGTGAGGGCCTTGTCGTCTTGGACGAACGTCATCGACGCGGTGGTGTCGGTGATGACAAGCCGTATCGCCAGGTTTGTGCCAGCCTTTGCCACCAACTCGCCGACAACCGTTGCCGCAGCGCCAGGCTGGCTCAAAGATATCTGCGGCCCAGACGGCGTGACCGACGGGGTCGGCGTTTCCACCGGCGGCAGGACAGAACAGCCAACCAGTCCCACGCCCGCCACCAGGACGCCGATGATCGACAGCTTCACCGTTCCAAGGTTAGTCCCCAAATGACGGCGGGCTCCAGCCGGCCCGAGCGCACAGACGCCGTACTCGACGCACGATCAAGTGGCCACCAGGCTTGGGCAGGCGTCTGCGCCGTCGCCAGCTCGAACCGGCGTTCCGCCCGCGGTGTTGGTGAAGACAGGCCGAGACAACGGTAGAATTGACGGCACATGGACCACAGTTCATTAGCAACGAAAGTGAGGTCAAAGATGTCCGAGCAAAGTGAGGTTGCCGCCTCGAACCCGGTTCCCGCTGAGGTGGTTGTGTCGAGAACATTGGCATGTCCGGCAAAGCGGGTTTGGAAAGAGTTGATGACGAAGCAGGGCGCTGAAGCCCTGCTTGGACCTGGTGCCGAATTTGGTGAAAAGGGCCACAGGTGGACGAGTGAAGATGGTCGTGCGGGCGTTATGCGCACGCTGCACCCGATCGAGGAGATACGTTTCTCGATCCGGCAGGACGACAACCCGCCCAGCATGGTGCAGATCGATCTGGTGCCTGACGGTGACACGACAACGCTGAAGGTCACCCACTCGAACTTGAACGAAGACACCGACCGCCTCTGGTTGATCGGCCGCTGGGAGGCGGCCCTCGGCCGAATTGACGCCTTCCTCGCGTAAACTCCCCTCTGGGGAGGGGTACTCGGTCACTTCGTTCCCTGTTACACCTTCGTCGCGTTCGGCATACGAGCAAGCTCGTCTGCGCTCACTGCTCCTTGGTGTGGCAGTCGCGAAGCGACTGACGGGGTGGTTGGTCACCTTCCTGCACACGCTTGGAAGGACCACCCCGTCGGCTCCGCCGCCACCCCTCCTAAGGAGGGGAATTGAGACCACCCCGTCGGCTCCGCCGCCACCCCTCCTCAGGAGGGGAATAAGCTATTGGCATGCTCAAGTTTGCAAAACGGCTGCTTCTGATAGTGGGGGCAATCATCGTTATCGGCGCCGCGGTCTTGGTGGTTTACCACTTCTGGCTGTCGAGCATTTCGCTCAATGCCATGATCCAGGCGGCGCTTACCGGTAAGTCCTTGGGGGCGTCCTACTACAACCCCACCAGGAACGGGATCCTGATAGCGGTGGCGGCGGCGCTGGCGGGCGGCATCGTGCTCGGAATCGGTATCGGTGTCCCGTCCGAAACGTTCAAGCAGCGCCAGGCCGAGGTGGCCAAAAAAGCCGCCGCAGATACGCCCGCGGCGCCCTAATCCAGCCTCCAGTCGATCGGTTCACCGCCCTGGACCACCAGGGCGGTGTTGGCCCGGCTGAAAGGCTTCGATCCGAAGAACCCGCTTGATGCCGACAGCGGGCTGGGGTGCGCGCTGGCGATGACCGGCACATTGGCGGCCTGCAGCACTGGCGTGAGGGTTTGCGCGTCCCGTCCCCAAAGAATGGCCACCAGCGGTGCGCCCTGACGCTGAGTGAGCGCCTCGATCGCGGCCCCGGTGACGGCCTCCCAGCCTTTGCCGCGATGCGACGCCGGCGCGCCGGGGCGGACCGTCAGCACCCGGTTGAGCAGCAGCACTCCGCGCTCGAACCAGGCCGTCAGATCGCCGTGCGGCGAAATCGGCACACCCAAGTCGGCCTGCAGCTCGTGGAAGATGTTCTGCAGGCTGCCGGGCAGCGGGCGGACGTCCCGGTTGACGGCGAAACTCAAGCCGACCGGGTGCCCTGGCGTCGGGTAGGGGTCTTGCCCGACAATCAGCACCCGCACGTCGGCCATGGGACGGCTGAAGGCACGCAGCACCTTGTCGCCGGATGGCAGGTAGCCGCGTCCGGCGGCCAACTCTTGACGCAGGAATTGGCCCATTTCATGGATGGCCGATTCCTGCCCCGCCAGGGCGTTCGCCCAGTCGGGGGCCATCAGCTTCGATATCGGCTCAGGCGGCATGGATGACAAGGATACTGCACTCGCGACTACGATGGAGGGGTGGATCAGTCGATCGAGGGCCCAGACGTCGCCGCGGATGAGGACGTGGTCGACCAATCGGCCCCGCCCGACCAGCCCGCCAACTCGGTGAGCTCGATCCTGGCGGTGATGCCCCGGGGGCTGCTGATCATGGGCCTGTGGGCCGTCTGCCTGTTGGTGATCGGCCTGGCGGTGTGGGGGGTCGCGCTGCTGGCCGGGAGGCTCAGCGAAGTGGTGCTGCCGGTGTTCGCGGCGTTCCTCTTGACGGCGGCCCTGCAACCGCTGCGCGACTTTCTCGTCAGGCGCGGCACGCCGGCGTGGCTGGCGGCCCTGATCTGCCTGCTCTTCCTGGTGGTCGTGGTTGGCGGGCTGATGACTTTGGTGGCCATGCAGATCGTCGCCAACTGGACGGAGCTGTCCACCCAGACGGTGTCCGGTTTCAGGACGTTTGTCGACTGGCTCAACAGCGGACGCCTGCACGTCAGCCAGCAGCAGATGAACACGTGGATGAACTCGCTGACGGATTTCCTGACCACCCAGTCGTCGAACATCGCGTCGTTGGCCGCGAGCATCGGCACGTCCATCGTCAAGTTCGTGACGGGCCTCATCATGTGCCTGTTCGCCATCTTCTTCTTCCTGAAGGACGGCGAGCGCTTCTCGAAGGCGTTGCGCCGCTTGGTGCCGTCGGGCATGCGTTCGGTGGTGTCGCCGGCGGCCAGCGCGGGCTGGGCGTCGATGGTCGCGTACGTGAGGGCGGCGGTGACCGTGGCGGCCTGCGACGGGGCGGGCGCCGGTTTGGGTGCCCTGATACTGGGGTCAAACCTCTGGGTGGCGATCATGGCGCTGACCTTCGTGTTCGCGTTCGTCCCGATGCTGGGGGCGCTGGTGGCCGGCGGTGTCGGATGCATCATCATCTTGGCGACGCTCGGCTGGGTGAAGGCGCTGATCATGCTGGCGATCTTCGTCGTCGTCCTGGAGACGGAAGTGCACGTCATGCAACCGCTGCTGCTGGGACGGGCCGTGGACATTCACCCGCTGATCGTGCTGCTCTCGATTGCCATTGGCATTGTCATAGCGGGCATTCCCGGCGGCGTGTTTGCCATTCCGCTGGTGGCGCTGATCGTCGGTGTTGTGCGGGCAGCCATCGGGGACGTCGATGAACCAGCTCCGCCGGGCGTGAAACGCCGGTCATGGTGGAAACGCCGCTGGCGCGGCTTCAAACGCCAAAAGGTTTGACGTCCAGGATGCGCAGTTCGATGGTGCGCCCGTTCGGCGCCACATAGGAAACCTTGTCGCCGATGTGGGCGCCGATGACGGCCTGGCCCAGCAGCGACTGCGGCGAATACACCTGGGTGTCGATGTCGGCGTCAAGGCCCAGCATCTCGCGGGCCCCCAGCAGGAAAGCTTCGGTATCGTCATCGTCGTCGCCGTAGGCAACGGTGACTTGTGAGCCGACGGCCACCTGGTCGCTGCTTTCGGGTGATTCGCCGACTTGGGCGTCCCGCAGCATCACTTCGAGCTGACGGATGCGGCCCTCCATCTGGCCCTGCTCTTCGCGGGCGGCGTGGTAGCCGCCGTTCTCCGACAGGTCACCCTCGGCCCGGGCCGCGCCGATCTTGGCAGAGATGGCCGGGCGCCCTTCCGTCTTGAGGTGCTCAAGCTCTTGGGCAAGCTTGTCGTATGCTTCCTGCGTCAGCCAGACTGCGTCCATCCCCCCAGTTTAGCGGGACTACAGATCGACGTGGGCGGTGACCGTCAACTCGTCCGAGCTCGACCACGCGATATCGCCGGTGATGTTGGCGACCGCCTTCAGGTCGGCTTCCACGGACTTCAACTGTTCCAGGGTGTCGGCGGGGGCGCTGATCGCCACGGCGCTCAGGGCCGTCTTCATCGAGGCTTTAGCCTCCGATTTGACGCCCCGCAGACGCTCCAGGGCGGCACCGACGCCGTCGAGCATCGAACCGTCCCCGTCCCCCTCGAACTCGCCAAGCGACGGCCAACTGGCCAGGTGGATCGACCCCTGAGTGGGCGATTGCCACCAGCTCCACACCTCTTCGGTGACGAAGGGCAGGAAGGGGGCGAACAGGCGCAACTGGATGCTCAGGGCCTGCTGCAGGGCGGCCTGGGCCGACGCGCCGCCCCCAGCGCCGCGGGTGCCATAGGCGCGCTCTTTGACCAGCTCGAGGTAGTCGTCGCAGAAGGTCCAGAAGAAGGCCTCGGTGACCTCCAAGGCCGTGGTGTACTCGAACGCCTCGAAGGCCTGCGTGGCCGCCGCGACGACGCCCTTCAGGGCGTCCAGCATGGCGGCGTCGACCGGCTCGGTGACGGCGGACGGCGGCTGCGGCCCGCCCAGCCCCAGCACGAACTTGCTGGCATTGAGCAGCTTCATGGCCAGGCGACGTCCGACCTTCATCTGCGTCTCGTCGAAGGGGCTGTCGGTGCCGGGGCGGGCCATCGCGGCGCGCCAGCGCACGGCGTCGGAGCCGAACTTGGCGAGGATTTCGTCGGGCACGATGGCGTTGCCCTTCGATTTCGACCACTTCTCGTGACTAATCCTGTCGACGACGAACCCCGAGATGGCGGCGGTGTGCCAGGGCAGGCAGTCGAACTCCAGGTGCGAGCGCACGACCCGGCTGAACAGCCAGGTGCGGATGATCTCGTGGGCGTGCGGGTCGAGGTCCATCGGGAAGGCGGCGGCGAACAGTTCGGGGTCAGACTCCCAGCCGCAGACGATCAGCGGCGACAGTGACGACGTGGCCCAGGTGTCCATGACGTCGGGGTCGGCCGTGAAACCGCCGGGGCGCCCCCGTTCAGCCTCATCGAAGCCAGGCGGGGTTTCCGCCATCGGGTCGACGGGCAGGGCCTGCTCCGAGGCGAAGATCGGGTTGTCGTAGTCGGGCTGGCCGTCGCCGTCCAGCCGGTACCAGACGGGGAAGGGGACGCCAAAGAAGCGCTGCCGCGAGATCAGCCAGTCGCCGTTGAGCCCCTCGACCCAGTTGGTGTAGCGGTGGCGCATGTAGTCGGGCACCCACTGCAACTCTTCGCCCCGCTCGATGAGTCGGGCGCGCAACGCCTCGTCGCGTCCGCCGTTGGTGATGTACCACTGGCGCGACGCCACGATCTCCAGGGGTTTGTCGCCCTTGTCGTAGAAGTTGGCCTTGCGCATGGTGGGGGTCGGCTCGCCGTCCAGATCGCCGGATTCGCGCAGCATCCCAACGATCGCCTCTCGCGCCGAGAACGGCGTCTTGCCGGCCATCTCGGCGTAGGGGGCCGAGTTGGGCAGCCAGTCGGGGGTCTCCCTGGCCAGGCGGCCGTCCCGCTGGACGATGGTGCGCGTCGGCAGGCTGAGCTCGCGCCACCAGGTGACGTCGGTCAGGTCGCCGAAGGTGCAGCACATGGCGATGCCGGCGCCCTTGTCCGGCTCGGCCTTCGGGTGGGCCAGCACCGGTATTTCGGTGCCGAACAGGGGCGACGTCACGGTCGTGCCGAACAGCGGCTTGTAACGCTCGTCGTCGGGGTGGGCAATCAGTGCGCAGACGGACGGGATCAGCTCGGGCCTCGTCGTCTCAATGTAGATGGGGCTGCCGTCCGGCTTGTGAAAGGCAATGCGGTGGTAGAAGCCGGCGTAGTTGCGGTCCTCCAGCTCGGCCTGGGCGACGGCCGTCTGGAAGGTGACGTCCCAGAGGGTGGGCGCCTCCGACATGTAGGCCTCGCCGCGGGCGGCGTTGCGCAGAAAGGCCCGCTGGGCCACCGTTTGAGCCTGCGGCGAGATCGTCGAGTACAGCCGCGACCAGTCGACCGAGAGGCCAATCGTGCGCCACAGGTCCTCGAAGGTTTGCTCGTCGATGGACGTCAGCTTCAGGCACAACTCGATGAAATTTCGCCGCGACACCGACACCGGGTGCTTCGCGTCGGGCTTATCCGGGGGGACGAAGTCCGGGGCGTAGGCCAAAGTGGGGTCGCAGCGCACGCCGTAATAGTTCTGGACGCGCCGCTCGGTCGGCAGGCCGTTGTCGTCCCAACCCATCGGGTAAAGCACATGCTTGCCCCGCATCCGTTGGAACCGCGCCACCGTGTCGGTGTGGGTGTAGCTGAACACGTGGCCGACGTGCAGCGCCCCCGACACCGTCGGCGGCGGCGTGTCGATGGAGAAGGTGTCGGCTCGCGGCGCCAGATGATAGGCGTAGGTGTCGTCCGCCTTCCAGCGCGCGGACCACTTGGCCTCCAGGCCTTCCAGGGCGGGGTTTTCGGGGACGTTCCAGGTCATCCGGAAGTCCTAACCGCTGCCGGTGAGGCCGTAGGCCGACATGGCAATCAACGTCAGCAGGGCGTCTTCGCTGGTGGACGGCGTGTCGCTGTACATGTCCGTCGACAGGTCGACGGTTTGGAAAACGGTCGGCGTGTCGGGGCTGGCCACCACCATGACGGGTGTGGTCATGACGCCGGTGGCGTAGGTGGGGTTGCCGGGCACGGCCGAAGTCTGGTTGGCCAGGCTCATGGTCGAAATGAAGGATCTGGTCGAGCGCTGCGTGTAGCAGTTTTGGAAGGTCGTGAGATCGGTGCCGGTGATGCCGGCGGCGGCCGGGAAGGTGACTTTCAGCTGCGGATCGTTGAATACCAGCGATCCGGAAGTGATGTTGGGGGGCATCGCCGCCATGACCGCCTGGGTGTAGGGCAGGAACTTGCCGACCGTGTCGGCACAGGCCGCGGCGATGGCGGCACGCGACGAAGCGGTGTTGGAGTTGGTGGTGTCGCCGCTGGTCAGGAAGTGGTAGCGCAGGGTGATTTCGCCCTTGCCGGCCAAAGCGGTCAGGGCGGGCCCGTAGGTCGATTGGACATTGCCGCTGCTGAGGGACTGGAAGTCCACGTAGAGATCGACGATGTACGGGGCGCTGGGCGTTGACGGTGTGTCGGTGGGGGTGTCCGTCGGTGTATCTGTGGGGGTATCGGTGGGCGTATCCGAGGGTGAATCCGCCGGTGTGTCGGTCGGTGAATCCGTCGGCGTGTCCGTGGGTGTGTCCGAGGGCGTCGGCGTGGGCACCGGCAGGCTCGGGCTGAAAGCCGCCGCGTCAGCCGCGTTGACGACGATGGCCAAGCCGTCGCTGGTGGCATTGGGCGGGGTGACCTGCGCGGCGTTGGCCGGGCCGGTGATGGCCGCCTCCCGCTCACCCGCCTTGACATGCGCCCAGGCGCCCCAGATGCCGGCCGCCACCAGCGCGATGATGACGATGGCGATGGTCCAGTTGATCGCCAGCTTGCGGCGGCGCTTGGCTTTCTTCGCAGCCTCTAGCTTGGCTTCAATCTCGCGTCGTGGCGCCAAATCGGCGCGCGGTTTCGTCTTGTCCTTGGCCATTAAGAGTTACCCCTTGGTTATGAGTTGGCGACTTGTTGGAGCAGTGCCAGCACCGATGCCGCATCGGTGCCGATAGCTGGCGTCGGATAGCTGGTGGAGTCCGCCTGGTTGAAAAGTTGACCCAGACTCAGCGGCTTGCCGTTGACGAAGATCGTCGGGGTGCCGGTGACGCCCACCTGGTTACCCTTGGATGGGTCATCGTAGTAGACGGCGCGGTTCGGGTCGTTGGGGTCCTGGTAGATCTTCGAGTCGGAGCCGTAAAGGAAGGCCGGCGGGGCCGAGTTGTTGTTGACTATGCCGACGTTGTTTTGCTCCACGTTGGTCACCCAGTCTTGGGTTTGACGGCCCGAATAGCAGGTCTTGAACTTGTCCAGCGCGTCACCCGACAATCCGATTGCGGCGGGGAAATCGACGGTCAGTTGCTGGTCGGAGTAGCCGTCACCCTCGTTGCTCGGCTGGTTGACGAAGATGGTGTTGTTGTAGGCATAGAACTTGGTGTTGTCGGCGTAGTCGACGCAGGCCGCGGCGATGGCCGCCCGGGTGGAGTTTTGATTCGGGTAGCCACTGTCGAGGAAGATGCGGTTGTGCAGGTTCAAGACGATGTCGCCAGTGCCGGCCAGGGATTCCAGGCTCTTGGCGTAGGTGTCCTCAACCAGCTTGCACCAGGGGCACTGGTAGTCGAAGTGGATGTCGACGCGCACCGCCGCGTCCTTGACGGGGCTGGTGCTGGGCACAGTGATCCAGGCCGCCTGCGTGAGATCGGTGGAGTTGCCATCCGGCGGCATGACCTGCGCGCCCGAGGGTGTGGGGTTCGCCGAGCCATTGCCGGCGCGTCCGACGCCCCAAAAGATCAATCCCACGATCACGGCCAAAACCACCACCGCGGCGACAACGATGAGGACGATGTTTCGCCGGGCCTTCCGGGCGGCCGCTTCCTGTTGGGCGCGCAACTCGGCCCGGCGGTTGGCTCCGGCTGCTGGGCCGGAGACCGTCTTGCGGGTGGCTGGTGATTTCTTTGTGGCCATCGGTCACTCCTCAATTTGGGTCGTCGGGCCGGCAATCCAGCCGTCAATGGAAAGCGGGCTCTTGGGGAACAGGACGATCCACACCGCGCAGATTAACAGCCCGATGTCGCGCAGGATGTCCAACCAGTACATTGGTTTTTCCCCCGGCAGTGTCAGGTCGCCGCCGGGCCCGAAGCAGCCGCAGTCGATCTTCAGGCCGCGTGCCCAAGCCGACGAGATGACGATTATGTACGCCACCATCATCAGCCCGCCCAGCGCCGCCGTCCAGCGGGTCGCCAGGCCAATCACGATGACCAAGCCAAGCACGATCTCGATGATCGGCATCGCGGTGCCGATGGCGGTGATCATCCAGTCTGGGAAAGGCAACCGGTAAGCCTGCACCGCCTTGACGGATTCGGGCACCACGCCCTGCTGCAGCGAGACCACCAAATTGCCGATCTTCAACAGCCCCGCCGCCATGATGGCACCACCCAGAATGACGCGGGCGGCCACCGTGATCCAGCCAAAGACTGGCGCGCGAGGGCGCAGCACAACATCCGGCGATTTTTTGGCCATGCGAAAATCATACCCGACATGGCTGGTGGCTAAGCTTCAGGTGTGAATCTTGATCATGAGGAAATCGTCGACGCGCTGGAAGCCCGCTGGCCGGAGAACCGGGTGGGGCCAAGCCTTGACCGCATCGCCGCCATCATGGATCTCTTGGGCAACCCACAGCAGGCGCAGCCCGTCATCCAGATCACTGGCACCAACGGCAAGGGTTCGACGGCCATCATGATCGACGCCCTGCTGCGGGCGGCCGGCTTGCGGACGGGACGGTTCACCAGCCCCCACCTGGAAGACATCAGCGAGCGCATCGTCATCGACGGGGCACCGATCAGCCCGGCCGTCTTTGACGAGACCTGGGACGAGATCGCCCCCCTGGTGGCGATGGTGGACGAGCAGGCAATCGGCGGCATCGAGTGCACCTTCTTTGAGGTCATGACGGCGCTGGCCTACGCCGCTTTCGCCGACGCGCCGGTCGACGTCGCCGTAATGGAGGTCGGCATGGGCGGGCGTTGGGACGCCACCTCCGTGGCCGACGCCACTGTGGCGGTGGTCGCGCCCGTCGGGCTGGATCACATGCAGTACCTGGGCGACACCATCGCCCAGATCGCCGACGAGAAGTCGGGCATCATCAAAGCCGGTGCCGTGGCGGTGCTGGCGGCCCAGCGGCCGGCCGCCGCGGAGGTG
>Ga0123354_10013074_pt1 | contig 12863 bp, 10 predicted proteins | sample TergutLab28metaG_2_FD_97872 | JGI IMG/M metagenome (GOLD analysis project Ga0123354, IMG submission 97872) | Labiotermes labralis P4 segment gut microbial communities from Petit-Saut dam, French Guiana - Lab288 P4 | ecosystem: Host-associated > Arthropoda: Insects > Digestive system > Gut ...
CGAATTTCTGGGACGATGTCACAGTACCCTATTGGTCTATGCCTGAAAACACCGATCATCCCACGCAGAAATCCGAAAAATTAATAGCCAAGCTGATTTTGGCTTCCTGTCCTCCGGGCGGTTGCGTATTCGATCCTTTCCTCGGTTCCGGCACGACTTCGGTAGTCGCCAAAAAATTAGGACGCAATTACTGCGGCGTCGAAGTGAATCCCGAATATGCGTGCTGGGCGGAAAAACGGTTGGAAAGAGCAGCAGCAGACGCAACTATTCAAGGCTATTTCGACGGAATTTTTTGGGAACGTAACAGTAAACCTAAGTAACGGAGAATTGTTTATATATCCTATTAACTATTTGAATTTAAATAGATTACAAAAGACTGGCGTTTCGCTTCACCGGGCTTATTTTTGATTTAAGAGGATTTTTTTCCGAAAGCCATTCCGCTTTACTGGCTCGAGTGAAAAATTTGATTTTCAGAGGTAGCAAAATATTTATCTATAATTTTTCCAAGCTTTTCTTTTTCTTCCGACGTAAGTATCTTCATATAATAGCCTTTGCGAATATTGGCAGTATCTTCCATTTGAGGAAAAACGCCAAGTTTATAGTATTCCCTTAATTTGTCTTCGCTAAAAGCAGGAGGAGGAGTATCATAATTATAAATGAAAGAAGAAATGTAAAAATTGATATTTCCAATATTTTCGACTGCATATTTGTTTATAACATAATTACCCGGAAGTAAAAGAGTTTTCTCCTTAAATCCTTTCATCCATTTGGTTAATTTGAAACCGGGAATATTTCGCTTCAATAACGGAGGATAACCGATCAAAATTAAAAACATAAAAGAAAAAGCCAGGGCGGGAATGAGAATTTTTGTTTTGCCGGTCAGAACAGGATAAAACATGATGAATAATAATGGAAAAACGCCGTCGATAATGAACCGGAATTGTCCGGAAAAACTGAAAACAATAACTGATTTTACGACAACAATAATCCACAGCGCGCTATACAGGATATTCTTTTTAAAAAAAACGAAAACGCCGAATAGGACAATCGCCGCTACCATAAAGCAGTTAATAATCGTTTGCAGTTTATCGATTGATAGCCAATAATAAACCTTCTGGAAAAAAGACATTGAATTTATTTCATTTATCGTGAAATACCTGCCGAATGTGAAGATAGAAGCTCTTTGATTGGATAGATCTAAAATCTGAAAATTAGGAAGCCAATACGTATTCAATTTAGTAAATGATATAGGGTAAAGCAAGGTTGAAGATGCAATCACATTTTTTATCAGAAAAAGAACAACTAACAGCATTGGAAATAAATAAATCCGGAAGTCCTTTAATTCTTTTTTATTGAGAAGCAATCCTGCGGCAAAAGTCCAGACCGGCAGCCAAAAAGCAACAGGTTTGATTATAAAGGTAAAAACAGAAATAAGGAACAAAAGCTTATAATTTTCAACACGGTAATTAAAACATAATTCGTTAACGACAATTAATGAAAGAAAAACAATCGCCAAATCTGTAGAAGGCGTTTGAATAAACAGGAAAAAAAACGGGATAATAAATAATAACAGGTAAGTTTTCTTTTCAAATATGTAAACTAAAAACAGGATCGTAATAAAAATACCGATTCGCTGAAAAGGATCCAGCGTTTGATCCAATCCTGCTTGAATGATATGTAGAGCCGACATTTGTCCAAAGTTCCAGTCGATATTGGCTACGCCGATAATTAATCCGTAATGGTCCAGCCAGTTTATCGACGGCAGATAATAAGAAAAATAATCCGGGCGAAAAGGATAAAAAGAACCGGCTAACAGGATTACTATACAAAAAACCCAAAACCAAACCGACCGCAATAGTTCTTTCGGGAACAGAATCATATTAATCCGCATCTTCCTTAAGAAAAAAGGGAGTAAGGAAAGAATCATCAAAACCAATTCAGCATAAAAATCCAGCGGGATAAAAAATGATAAAACACATGTCAAAATACTGAAAAGAGAAAATCCCAGAATAATTGATAAGGAGAAAGAATCGGCTTTAATTCCTGTAAGCATCTTTGCCCAAGCTCCCCAGCCGGCGAATGAAACGAATAGACAAGGAATTATAAGAAACTCAACAATCATAAAGGCGTAAGTAAAACCGCGCAAATATACGTTTAAAACCAAATAAGGCATCCATAATTTTAAAAATATTGCTTTTTTAGTTCAAAAAATAGTATCTTTGCCGAAATATGGGAAGAATTGTTGCTCTTGATTATGGGAAGAAGCGGACGGGTATTGCGGTTTCCGATCCGTTGAGGTTGATAGCAGGAGGTTTAACTACTTTACCAAGCAGGGAAATTATTAACTTTTTGAAGCAATATATTGCTGAGCATACAGTTGATTTATTTGTAGTGGGCGATCCCCGTCAAATGAATTATGAATCGTCCGAAAACAGAGAACGGGTAATGAAGTTCAAAGACGACTTGCATCAAACCTTTCCAGACATTGAGATTCAACTGTTTGATGAACGTTTTACTACGCTTTTGGCGCATCAAGCAATGATTCAAGGCGGATTAAAGAAAAAAGACCGCCGGAATAAAGCCTTGGTTGATGAGCTGAGCGCGACAATATTATTACAGTCTTTTTTAGAAACAAATAAAGCATGATATTACCGATATATTTGTATGGACATCCTATCCTCAGGAAAGTGACTAAGGATATTTCACCGGATTATTCGGATTTGAAAACCTTGTTGGATAATATGTTCGAAACAATGTACAAAGCCGATGGAGTAGGATTGGCTGCCCCTCAAATCGGAAGGGATGACCGGATATTAGTTGTCGATCTCAATCCTTATGTGAAAGATGATCCGGCGCTCAAGGATTTTAAGAAAGTATTTATCAATGCCCATATCATTGAGCGAGAAGGAGAAGAGGTCATTAACGAAGAAGGCTGTCTTTCCGTTCCGAATATTCACGAAAAAGTGCCGCGAAAAAATAAAATCCGCATTCAATACCTTGACGAAAATTTTCATCCGCACGATGAGGTTTATGAAGGATTAAAAGCCCGCGTCATCCAACACGAATATGATCACTTGGAAGGGAGATTGTTTGTCGACTATTTGACCGGAATCAGGAAACAAATGATTCGTTCCAAACTGAACAAAATGTTAAAAGGAGAGGTCGATTGTTCGTATAAAGTGAAGGCGGTTTCAAGAAGGTGAGGGAGGAATGAATAACTGAATAATTGAATAACTGAAATAACTGAGTAATTGGATGATTGGGAGGAAGAAGATACTGTGTGTGTTATTACTGATTGGTAGCGGTTTTATGTCAATGCAGGCGCAAATTAATACCGACAGGGTGCTTGCGATTGGCAGGAATGCCTTGTACTTTGAAGACTATGTGCTTTCGATTCAATATTTCAATCAGGTTATACGCTTTAAACCCTATTTAGCCGAACCCTATCTCTATCGGGCAATGGCAAAATTGAATCTCGATGACTACCAGGGAGCGGAAGATGATTTGAATCAATGTATTACAATTAATCCCTTTTTATATTACTCCTATTTATACAGGGGAATCGCCCGCCAATACCAGAACAATTTTACAGGAGCGATAGAAGATTACGACAAAGGACTGAAAATTCGTCCGGAAGATAAGCAAATACTTATGAATAAAGGAATCGCTTACATACAGGACAAAAAGTACGACTCGGCGGTTGCTACGCTGGATTCGCTGATAACATACCAACCGAAATTTGCGCAAGCCTACGCAATACTTGGATCGGTTTATGCCGAAAAAGGAGATACAATTAAAGCTCTAAATACTTATAATCAATCGCTTGAATTGGATAAATATTTTGCGCCGGCTTATGCGCAACGCGGAATACTTTATTATCAGCAGGGGAAATATAAAGACGCATTGGAAGATTTTAATGAAGCTATCCGGCTGGAACCTAAACAACTCGGATATTACGTCAATAGAGGATTGGTCAGATTTAATCTGAACGATTTGCGCGGAGCAATGGCAGATTATGATGCCGTGATTATTCTTGACTCCAGAAATACAATCGGACGGTTTAATCGCGGGCTTTTGCTGGAACAGGTCGGGGATACCAAACGCGCCATTGAAGATTTCAATGTTGTAATCGGCAATGAACCCGATAATTTTATGGCTATTTATAACCGGGCGATTTTAAATAATGAAATGCATAATTATCAGGATGCAACAACTGATTTGGATCAGGTTCTGACTGAATATCCCTATTTTGTTCCCGGTTATTATTTCCGCTCCGAAGTGAAGCGGGCGATGAACGATGCAAAAGGCGCCGATAAAGATTATTGGTATGCCTACGACTTGGAACAAAAGTTGAAACAGGAAAAAGCAAAAGGGAAAATTATTACGGGAAAAGGCATTTTTGATCCTTCCGATTCGATTAAAAACGCAACAGCCGACGTTGATGGAAAAAATGCGCGGGAACACTCGGATAAGAATATTGAGAAATTCAACCGCTTAGTCATGTACGACAAAGATGAGGAAGTTAAAACATCGTACAAAAATGAAATCAGAGGAAGGGTTCAAGACCGGCAAGTCAAAGTGGACTTAGCGCCTGATTTTGTCGTTTCATATTATGAAAAACCGGAAGACATTGACAAAACGATTTCTCGTTTTGATAAAACGATTTCGGATTATAACGCCCGGATGATCCTGAAGATGCAGTTGAAAGTCGTAAACAGGGAAGCCGCCTTGTCCGATCAGCAGGCGCAATTCCATTTCCATTCCATTGAAGATTATTCGTTAGCGCTTGAAAAAGATTCGAGTAATGCCGACGCTTATTTTGGCAGAGCATTGGACTTTATGGTTTTGCAGGATTTGACGGAAGCGGTAACCGATTTTACGCGGGCAGTCGACTTGCGTCCGGATTTTATTTTGGCTTATTTCAACAGGGCGGTTGTTCGTTCCAAACTTTTGCAAATTCAAAACTCAGAGACAAACGCCGCACGCAATGAGGCGCAAAATCTAAACATGAACATTCAATCAAAAACCGGCGCATCCTTGCAATCGCCGTCCAATAATCCATATATCCAGCCCGGTACGGGACCGGATATCGCTAAAGAAAACCGGCAACCACTTGATTATGCTCAGATCATTCAGGATTACGACAAAGTTATTCAAATAAATCCCGATTTTGCGTATGCTTACTATAATCGCGCCAGTATCCGGTGCTATCAGAAAGACTATCGTGAAGCTATCGCCGATTATACCGAAGCCATCAAACGGAATCCGGATTTTGCAGAAGCCTATTACAATCGGGGACTTACCAGTTTGTCATTGGGAGATATCGCAAAAGGAATTGCCGATTTGAGCAAAGCCGGCGAATTAGGAATCGTTGAGGCTTACAGTATTATCAAAAAAATGACGTCGGAATAGTTTTTCTATTGCAAGCCATGTGCAACTCATTCATACCCGTTTATCATCCTAAATCGGGACGCAAGCGTTGGGTTCGCTCAATAGCCTGCTGCAGTTCCCATTCCCTGATATTGGCTTCATGACCTGAAAGAAGCACGCCGGGAACTTTCCATCCTTTGTAATCGGAAGGCCGCGTATAGATGGGAGGAGCTAAAAGATCGTCCTGAAAAGAATCGAACAGCGCCGATTGTTCGTCGCCGATGACGCCGGGAATCAGCCGGACAATAGCGTCGGCCATAACGGCGGCAGCCAGTTCGCCTCCGGTCAGCACATAATCGCCAATCGAAATTTCAAGCGTGATCAACTGTTCGCGGATACGATAATCGATTCCTTTGTAATGCCCGCATAAAATAATCAAATTCCGGCAAAGCGAAAGGCGGTTCGCTAACGGCTGGCGGAAGCGCTCGCCGTCGGGAGCCGTATAAATGACTTCATCATAATTCCTTTCTTGTTTCAAAGACGAGATAACCCGGTCGATAGGTTCGCACTGTAAAACCATCCCCGCTTGTCCCCCGAAAGCATAATCATCCACTCGTTTATGCTTGTCCTGCGAATAATCCCGAAGGTTATGGACATGTATTTCCACCAAGCCTTTGTCCTGCGCTCTTTTTATGATAGAGCAACTAAAAGGGCTTTCCAGCATTTCCGGCAACACGGTGATGATATCGATTCGCATAAAAAAACAGGAATTAAGAATGATTCCGGTAGGGCAAAATTACATGAAAATTTGAGTATTTCCAAGCGGGTATAATGAAAAAACTTTTTTACAGCGTAAAGATAGCAAATAACAGGTTATAATCGAAGGCGTATATGAGTAAGTACCGAAAAAATATTTTAGTTAAAAATGAGTAAAAAATTGGTTTACTCATTTTTTTCATGTATTTTTGTAATCAAGAAAGCGCATGGGATTTAAACCCACGCGTGTTTTTAGTGTCAAATAGTTGAAAAGCAAGTATTCACATAAAATTGAAAGGAGATTTACTATGAATGCAATTAGAAACTGTGTATTGTTTGTGTTGATGCTCGTTGCAGTATCTGCAGCGGCTCAAAACGATGCATTTGGAGATGATGTGTACTTTTCCTCCAAAGATAACAAAGCGGAACCTCCCAAAAAAGAGGTTGTAAAAGCAGAAAAGCCAAGTCAGGTCGTAGTTGCAGCAACAGTCTCAAATGAACGGGATGTAGACGAATACAACAGGCGCTATACAAATGACAATTCCTACGTAGATGAAGCTGTAAGCGATTCTATTGTAAACGATTCTATTGTAAGTGGTCAGAATAATAACATGGACGACAATGGCGATGGTGGAGTAACGCAACGAATCGTCAAATTCCACGATCCTTCCAAAATTATTATTGTAGGCGCCGATAACGTGAATGTATCCTACGATAACGACAGCAACACCTACGAACTGAATTTCGACCAGCCGAATTCTTCCGGTTTGTCCGTTAATATCAATTCCGGTTATGGCAACGGATGGAATAGTCCCTGGTATTATCCTTATGGATATGGTTATCCCTATTATGGCGGTTGGTATAATTCATGGTATGCCGGCTGGTATGATCCGTGGTTTTACGGTGGTTGGTACAGTCCGTGGTATTACGGCGGCGGCTGGTATAATCCCTGGTATTACGGCGGCTGGTATGGCGGATATGGCGGATATTGGGGCTGGTCGCGTCCTTACTATGGCGGCTGGTACGGCGGCGGCGGATATTATTATGGCAGTAATAAGAACTATTACAGTAACGGCAGACGAAGCAATGTGATAGGAGGAAGCCGCAGTTCTTTAGGTAATAACTACGCTACCCGGGTAGGAAACGTAGGAGCTGCAAGTTCGCGCGAAAGCGTTTCAACGACGCGGCAAGGACGCTATTCGGATAATTCCACCGTTCGTTACTACAATTCGTCTTCAGCGCGCAGCAGCAACAACAATGGAGCCGTTAGTTCCGAAACGAGAACTCGTACATCGCAATCGGTCTCAACTAACAATAATACCCGCAGCGGCAATTCTTCCGGAAACTATGCTCCTTCCCGCAGCAACAATTCTTCTTCCGAAAGTTACAACAATGGTTCTACGCGCTCTTACTCATCATCATCAAGCAGCAGTTATTCATCCGGTAGCAGCAGAAGCTCCGGCAGTAGTTATTCGTCCGGCGGCGGCGGTTATTCCGGCGGCGGCGGAGGAGGAGGTCGTTCATCCGGCGGCGGTGGCGGCGGTAGAAGATAAAATACTCAGAAAATAAAACGTATTAATACTTTATTACGATGAAACGGAATCTATTATTTATAATAGCGCTTTTTGTGTGTGCCTTATCATTTGGTCAAGGTGAAATAGACGCTTATCGTTATGCAAATGACGATTTGTCGGGAACTGCCCGCGGTCAGGCGATGGGCGGCGCATTCGGAGCTTTGGGAGGAGATGTTACCGGAGTAGCTATTAATCCGGCGGGAATAGGCGTCTACCGCAGTTCGGAAGTAGTTGCCAATATGAGTTTAACATCTTCACTTACATCAGGAAATACCAATCAGGAAAGCAATACCAAATTTCGTTTTGATAACCTTTCTTACATCGCTTATTATCCTGTAGCAAAAGGAAGTATGCTATCGTTGAATTTTGGTTTTAATTACAACCGGATTAAAAGTTTCGACCAGCAATACAGTTCCTCAAGATCGGCAATGGGTTCCTCCTTAACGGATTATATGGCGCTGTTGACCAATGGCGTTAATCACAGTGCATGGACGGGCAATACGGACGACTACTATGCTCCCAGTTCTAATATACCCTGGTTGAGCGCCTTGGCTTGGGATGGATATTTGATTAACGAGGGAAATTCAAACAACAATTACACCAGTATATTAAACCCGGGCGAGACGGTAAGTCCCTCTTTGAAAGTTTTGGAAAAAGGGAAAGTGGAAGCCTACGATTTCACTATTGGCTCCAACATAGCCAATAAATTCTTCTGGGGCGCTACTTTTTCGCTAACCAACTTATCGTATTCGATGAATTCATCTTATGATGAAACATTTTCCGGCGGCGGCGGTTTTAACCTGGGAAACTATCTTGAAACAAGCGGATCCGGTTACCAGGCGAAAGTAGGCGTAATATTCAAACCTATCGACGCTTTGCGGCTTGGAGCATCCTATCATTCCCCTGTCTGGTACTCGATGACCGATTATTATCAGGGGTGGGTGACACCAAGAGGTCTTGGACAGGATGCGGGGTATACGGAAACTCCGGATGCTTCCACTAATTATTATTTCCGCACGCCGGGCAGCTGGACTTTCAGCGCCGCAGCGGTTTTAGGCGCCTTTGCGATTGTAAGTGCGGACTACGAAATAAAAGACTATTCATACATGAATTTGAGAGACAATAATGGAGAATGGTCGGATGTGAATGATTTGATGAAGAGTGATTATAAGAATGCTTCTACAGTGAGGGCAGGTCTTGAGTTTCGCTTTACTCCCCAGTTTTCGGGGCGCTTAGGGTATGCCTGGGCGCAAAATCCATATCAAACGGATATTAAATCATTAGGAGAGGTTGTTGCGCCGGCGGGAACAATCCCTAATTACACGCTTCCCGGCGATGTTAATTATCTGACGGCAGGCGTCGGATTCCGCTTCACGCCTCAGTTTTATGTCGACTTTGCTTTAGTGCTCCGGACACAAAAAGACGATTTATACTATTTTCCATTGGTCAAGGAAGTCAATGGCGTAAATCCCGATTCTTTCGTGGGTACTTTTACGGATAAGACGCTCAAAGGATTACTCACGTTTGGATATAAATTTTAATAAAAAAGAAAAGCGAATCGTTAGCTCAGTTGGTTCAGAGCATTACCTTGACAGGGTAGGGGTCGCCGGTTCGAGTCCGGCACGGTTCACTTACAAAAGGTAATAAACCGGCAAAAACTCAAACAAGCCTGTAAATTTCAACATTTACGGGCTTGTTTCGCATCTGTCTGACCATATTGCGACATCTTTATGACAAGATACGTTTTAATTTGGAAAATGAATCATTTGCAGGCATTATGGTTGGAAAAATGAAACTGTAATAAAGCGGAATATTGAGCAATCCATCGTTGTTTTCGAGCGGCAAAAGCGAAAATCGGACTGATTGTTCCGGTTTGAATCGTTCGCGATAGACTTTTAAGCTTTGAGCTTTTCCATATTGAGATATGCCACGTTCCGGTAATGCTCTTTGCCAAATGCTTGCAAAATATAGGTTTTACCCGTTTGTCTTGCACCTTCCAAAACAAGCGGTTTATGCGATTTATCCTGCTTCCATTCAACGAGTTGCCGTATAATTTTTCTGTACATAATCACATTTTATAAACCAATAATACGGCAAATATACACATTTATTCAATCAAAAACAAACAATCCACACACATTTTCTTAAACGTTCTAAAAAGTTCACCGGCATTCTAACTTTTTTCCATAAATTTTGCTACTTCTTCTTTGGCAATTTTAGTCCACGCCACTACATTTTCCGGACGATTGGCAATGGTATGATTATCTTTCATAATAAATTCAATTACGCATCCTTTCATGGTATTTAAGATATCGTGTATTTTTTTTCTAATTGCATCTTTATTTATATCCGGAATAGCCAAATCAGCCGGACTGGGTTTTACCGAGGCAATGTAATTATTACTCAAATATTCTGCCATCAATTCATAATCTGCCCATGCGGAACAAGATACCCGGCGTAAGTTGTGGTGTTGTTTTACAATATGCCAACGAGAGTTTAGCGGTTCGCAACAGCCATAGCAAGTCAGTCCAAATCTATCCATGATAGGCTTTTCGTAAGGGAAAATAAATTCTTCATACATATCCGACCCAACGCCGACAGTTTCTTGACTTTCGGTAAACCCCCACATATCGCAGCAACGAACATTACCTTTAAAATCGGGTTGCGGCAAACTGTCTATGTAGCCATAACCGCCTGAGCCAACGTATGTTCCGTCGTTATTTAAAGAAAGTAGATTGTTTTGTTCCAAGTAATCCAACTTATTCATAAATCCTTGTGAGATGATAGACATCATTGCTTTTATTTCATCGGGAAACATCATAAAATCCATAAAAACATTTTCCATGCCGCGCAGTAAAATGGCAGGATAAGTTACTCCCATCGACCACCACCAGCAACCTTTTAATTTTACGGTAAGTATGCCGTCGAATATTTCGCGAGCCATATCAAGGCATCGGTTAGTTGTTGCCCAATCGATTTCAAAAGTGAGCGGATGCAATTTTTTAAGATCCTTTTCGTAATCACGAATAGGTGCATCCCAAGAAAAAGAGCCTTGTTGGTCTACTTTATGTCTTACAATTTCCAAGCCCCAATCATCTGCCGAAACGGTATATGGTACATTAAAGAAAGGTTCAACCGGTCTGTCGTCTCCCATTTCTTCGCCCCAAAATATTTCTTTTCGTAAATTCATTTCCCACCGGCATGCAAGTTTTGATTGGCATTGTATTTGAGCGTCGGTAATAATTTCGTTCCAACCATTTTCGGGATCGCAAAATACTACAGGTTGAAGGGTTTGCAGTTTATTGTGCCTGAGCCACAATGTTCGCTTTACTTCCATTTCGGGCTTATTTGCAAGCTCTGCAACTTTACAGGCTAATTTTTTAAGAATTTCCCTTTCCCATTTTTCAATAAAAATGTCGGATTGTCTGAAACCTGTTTCAACATTTTCGGAAACAGTTTGTTCCAAATTCATTGATTTACCGCCACCATAATTATTCATATTAATCTTTTATTTTTCTTTTTGCAGTTATTCGTTTCTTCTAAAACTAATTTGCATACAAATGTTCTAATTCTTCCAATGTTTTACCTTTTGTTTCTCTTAACATGACCACTGAAAAAATCACGCACAAGACGCACATGCTTGCATAAATAAAAAACGCATATCCTTGTAAATGTTTCAACAACATTGGGAACGTTATAGTTATTAAAAAGTTGGCTGCCCACATGAAGAAAACGGATATTGCTACGCCTTCGCTTCGGTAATGGTTGGGGAAAATTTCAGGAATAAGCGTCCACACAACGGGTCCTAACGAAAAGCCGAAAGAAGCAATAAATCCCATGATGCAAAACAATACTAAAAGACTTTGTTCGTGATGTGTAATAAATGTTAAAGCCAATAGTATCAGTGAAATCCCCATACAGATGGGACCAATTATCATTAAAGGCTTTCTGCCGAATTTATCAACTGTTAAGAAAGCCAAGAGAGAAAATACTAAATATACCAAACCAATTAAAGCCGACTGAAATAAAGCGGAACTTTGAGCAAAATTTGCAGCCTTGAAAATCGACGGCGCATAATACATGATTAAATTAATACCTGTTACTTGCTGAAAAATTGCTAATAAACAGCCGATTATAAGTATTTTGAAAATGGGTCCTTTATACATTTCCCGCATTTTTACACTGTCTTTATTTTTTACAGAGTCTTTTATTTCATTATATATTGGATTGGCAGTTGATTCGGATGTTAATTTTTTCAATACTTTCAAGGCTTTATCATCTTCACGCATTTCTACCAACCAGCGTGGGCTTTCCGGAACAAAAAACAGAAATACTAAAAATAATAACGAAGGAATTGCCATTACTCCGATCATCCACCGCCAATTATTTTCACCGCCTACGTTTTGCAAGGTATAGTTTGAGAAGAATGCAGTCGTTTGTCCTAAAACGATGGCTATCAGATTAAGCGTTAATAATTTCCCCCGATGATTAGCCGGAGAGACTTCTGCAATATAAATGGGAGCCAAGGCTGAAGCGGCGCCTACGGAAATACCGGCAATCATACGATTAATAATAAAAATGGTATGCGTAGTAGAAAGAGCGCAGCCTAAAGACGAAATAAAGAATACAATTGCAGAAAACATTAAAGCTTTCTTTCTTCCATATTTCATACTAATCTTTCCGGAAAGAGCGCTTCCTACCATACATCCTATTAATATGCAGGCTACCGTCCATCCTTTTTGCCCTACGCTTAAATCAAATTTCGGCACTAAATACTCTATTACTCCTGAAATTACAGATGTATCAAACCCGAATAAAAAACCGCCTGCCGCTGCAACAAAACATACTAAGATTAAATAAGTTTTCATTTATATAAGTTTAAGAATTAATGTTATATTTTTATTTGATGAAAATAATAAGCATTGCAAATTTATAAACTTTCTTCAATATTATTGCAATTTTTCTCAAAAAATTCTCAGAATGATAACATTTTTACACTTTCCATATCGGTATACAGTTTTGCATTTTCATGCATGCGGAGGCAGGTTGCCGGAACTGCTTCCGAAATAAGGTTATTCATTGTATGGTATATTGCTAATGCTTTTGAACGGGTAGGAACTATACAGAATAAGTATCGTCCTTTCATTAAAGTAGGTACGGTTA
>Ga0123354_10013075_pt1 | contig 12863 bp, 8 predicted proteins | sample TergutLab28metaG_2_FD_97872 | JGI IMG/M metagenome (GOLD analysis project Ga0123354, IMG submission 97872) | Labiotermes labralis P4 segment gut microbial communities from Petit-Saut dam, French Guiana - Lab288 P4 | ecosystem: Host-associated > Arthropoda: Insects > Digestive system > Gut ...
AATTTGTTTAAAAAATAAGGGGGAGGGGAAAAAAACCCGTTTGGAATTTTTTCTTTTGCCCAAAAAAAGAAAGGAATCTTTAAAAAACCCCCCCCCCCCCCAGAAACAGTAGGAAATAGATGGAATGTATCTCAGTACGATAAGATTACTGACCTACTTGCCCTTAATCAATTACACGAGTGCCATCAAGAAGTGCTGAAGGGTGTGTGTCACTTCATATTGAGGCCGTCTGAGTTGTGACCCTGTGTGGTATGATAAGGTGTACCCAGTTTCCGAAGGATTGAACTCGGGGAATGCTTGCCACTATTCGGTGCAGAATCCGTTTTCTTACGATTTGCTGTTCAAAAATATAAAGATTACAATATACAGAATTATAATTTTGCCTGTTGTTCTATATGGGTTTAAAACTTGGCCTCGAAAATTGAGGGAGGAACATAGACTGAGAGTGTTTGAGAATTGGGTTCTGAGGAGTTGGGCCTAAGAGGGATGGGGTAATAGGGGAGTGGAGAAGACTACAAAATGAGGAGCTTTATGGTCTGTACTCCTCACCAAATGTTATTCGGGTGATCAAATAAAGGAGAATGAGATTGGCGGGGCGTGTGGCACTTCTAGGGGAGAGAAGGGGCGCATACAGGGATTTGGTGGGGAAACATGAGGGAAGGAGACCACCTGGAAGACCTAAACGCAGATAGGACGATAATATTAAAATTGATCTTCAAGGAGCGAGGTGGATGACAAGGGCTGGATTGGTGTGGCCAAGGAAAGGGACAAGTTGCGCGTCCGTGTAAATGCGTTAATGAACCTCCGGGTTTCGTAAAATGCGGGTAATTTTTTTTTCTAGATGAGGACTTTTAGCTTCTCCAGAAGGATTCTGCTGCACATAGTTAAGTAGTTAGGTAGTTAATTTGATATTAATTGAAAATTTGTGGATGGAGGAGACGGCCATCAGATACGTAGGGTAGCTGTGACTATGCTGAATAAACAGTCACGGACGGCAGACAAGGTGTCGTCCTCTAGCTTGGAGATTAGGCGAAGGGCTAACAACAACTGATTATAAGAAAACAGCATATTACGAAATGTTTCGTAGATCCTCGTACTTGGTCTGGAACAACTTAAGAAATTAAAAGTGGTTATGAGGTTTGGAAATTGGAATGTTTGGAGTCTGTGCAGGCCACGTAACATTGGAAAGAGTTGCAAGAGGACAAACGAAGTGTAGGTTAGATGTATTGGGAGTGCAGGGTGTGAGATGGGGCAAGGGTGACTGCACCGGGCGTGTTTACACTTTTCTTTGGGAATGACACAAACAGATGACACCCGTATTGACGTGAAATTAAAAGCAGATTAAACTCGGGAAACGCATTCTGCCATTGACTTCAGAGCCGTTTGTCTTCTCTTCTGCTGTATAAACACATAAAGATTAAAATATGCAAAGCTGTAATTTTTCTGATTGTGTATGAATGGGAATTTGGTCTGTCACGTTGAGAAACACAGATTGTGGGTGCTACAGACGATGCTGCTGACGAGATTATTTGGACCTCATGGGGAGGAGGCAACATTGCGCTGGGAAAAGGTGTGTGTTGAGGATATTCCTGACTTATAATCATCGCAAAGTATTACTGAAATTATCACACTACGAGATTGAGAGTGGCAGGGCATATGGCACGCATGGAGCAGAAGATGCATACAGGAATTTGGTGGGAAGGATGGTCACTTTAAAGACCTAGGTGTAGGCTGTAGTATAATATTAGAATGTATCTTATGGAAATAGGATGGAAAGGGTGGGACGAATTTATCTGGCTCAGGACAGAGACAAATGGCTGGCTGTTGTGAACCTTCGGGTTCCTTTAAGTGCAGGAAATGTACTGACTAGTTGAGCAACTGTAAAATTCCCAAGAAGGATTGGGCTCAGGTAGTTCAGTGAGAAACATCACGAGTCTGTTAACACGTCTCAACAAAAATATGCTGAAGTTGTCTAACTTGTTTTAAATTGTAATTTAATTCGTTCCTAGGAAAACGAAGCATGTCCCCTCCTTAGCTATGGAGTTTTTTCCTTTCTAAGAACACATTAATTTGTACGTGTGTATTGAATATTTTACCGTTTTCCTCCTTGTTTTGACTCTAGGCTGGCCCGTACAGTATTGGAGAGACGAGTTTACTTTTCAGATATTGAATGCACTCTATAATAATTTAGGTCTTCTAGGATGTTACGTCATGTCGGCTGTCAAATGGTTTCAGACGTTTCGGGGTCACTGCGCCCTTCCAAAACACAGGTAATCACCACTCGACAAGATGTATCATTCCACAAGACTCGCATCTTCATAAATACCGCTGTTAGAGCCTCAAATCTTCATTACAAATTATGCTATGTAAACGGAATTTCTGGTGTATTTGGTTGTTGGAGAAGATAGCTGTGTAGAGTTGGTCTGACCTTTACACGAACCCCCACCCTATCTGTTGCTAGAAATAACATTCAGAACTCCGTATTAAATACTTCACCATTGCATGAAGCAGAGAGTAGAGTATTCTAAGGTAATCATCTTGAATAGTTTATAGGACGCATTTATTCTGCGTGGAGGTATATCTTACGTTACGTTAGATGCGAGACAAGCGGGATAGATCAATGCGTAGCACGCCCACGTGCCTTGAGTCCCGAAGCCAAGTAATATTTTTCACCTTGGTGATTCCATTCATTCTGTTGTAGCTCGTCACATGCTCTGGATGAAATATAAGTTTAGTTAGGGGGGGGGGGAGGGGGGAGTTGGTAAACACAAAAGCCAATTTGCGCTCACGATGAATTTAAAGTCTGATTCAAGAGAATACTGAATCTCAGTGGGGTTGTACATTTCTTGAAAATATTACTGGTTGAAATTTAAGTGCCTGGGTACATATCACAAAGAGAGAGACTGAATAATGGTTACTGTGCAGACAGTGAAAATTCAAATACCCTTTACTGCACACAGCATTCAGAGAATCACTGATGAGAAAAAGAGAGGTATTCTGCGTGGCAATTATTTCCATTCCTGGTTATAACGTTATGTGATGTTGTGGATATTTGGATAAATATGTAACTACACATCGTCATATCCGAGAAATGGTTTGGTTGATAGTCCAATTTGTTTTAAGTACACATCATTACATCACAGGAGTGAATCTGATGTTTATTGGACCGTGCATCATTGTGATTACTGAAGAATACAAAACCAACTAGATGCCACTAATTATTTTATTGTACTTCTCATGGGCTCAACATATTCCGGGCACTACTATGCCCATCATCAGGAGCTTGTTACTATGATGTTGATTACCACATTGGTCGTTTCGTTCTTGGTTTGCTGTAGGTTGGAGGTTAGGTGCGGTTAGGTTGGAGTAGTGTCCGGGCTGCAGGCTAAAGCTTTAGCCTGCAGCCTGCAGCCTGCAGTTGAAACCTGATGGCACACGGTGACGCACGGTAGGGGAAGTGAAGGGGAAACATGCGGGTGGAGTGGGTAGCCAGTAGTCTTGCACTCTACCACGGAACATGGTGTATCCAGCATTACAACCATTACTACCGCTGATGCGCACACGCCGGCTGCCAGTAGTCGACTGAACTGACGCCCCCGCCAATTTAAATGGACTCGTCCGTTCCGCGGAAAGACCAAATCTGGTTTCTGCGCGTGTGCCATCACGTTTCAAACGTGCTGTACGTCCCAGAAGTCCCCCCCCCCCCAAATGATTCTGCCGGAAGTCTGGCTGTGTTCGGAATTCCAGCTTCCTAATTGCGAGTATTTTGTATTGAATCTCGGCTTGGAGATCAGCTGTCTTGTGAGAGTGTAGAGTTTTATTCAGTTACTCCAGACAGCTGCTGGGATAAAAATTCGCTTCATTCGCTATTCGTCGAACGCATAATTCTTAGTCATCCTGTTGTTTCTTATATAAAATCTGGACTGAAAAAAAGGCCGTAAATTAAATAAAAATGTACAACGGTTTTTATGAGATAGAGTCTGACAGTGATGTCGAAGAATGAATTTGACCAGTTAATATCTGACTTCTTACGGATAATTGTCAGCTTTCCACGAATTAAAACATATGCACAAATACCTGCTGACGGATTCTTCAAGTGTTTGACCTATGTTGGATTTTGGTTAGATATGACATTAAAAATTGAAATAGCAGACTGATGTGGTTTGTATTTTCTCACTGTGACTTTTAATGGACTCTTATACAACAGAGTTGTCCCTGTGCTCGCCGCGAAGGCAAGTGGGGGAGGAGGTATAGCTACACTTACTCTTAACCTGGACACTAAATGGACGTGAATGATGAGCTTCACGCTCCGACCTCTTTACCCCTGGAGAAAGAACCTGCCAGAACCCATTGAATAGCAGGGAGAGTTGGCTCCTTCGTCTTTCTGGATGATTTGGTGAAGTGAAAAATTTCTTACCCTTGCCGGGTATCTTAGTGTTCATCTTAATGATTGGTGATCTCGCATTGTTTTTACTCAGTCTTAGAGTGAGACGTTCCGTTGTGATGCGTACATAAACACATGGATAAAAAAGATCATCAGTCACGACTGTATTGCAGAATGTTTACGGTCTAACATGCAGCATATTTCGACTTATCTGTCAGCCTTACGTGCATACACTGCGTAAATGAGATTAGGTTGAAGAAATCCAACGAGGTACAACAGAATGCAGATATTTATTTAGTGCTAAATTAATCTACATGTTTTGGGCGTTCATCGCGCCCATCATCAGGAGTATATAAAACTGTAGTTGCAGCCTCTGGTACAGTTTCATGTACTCCTGATGATGGGCGCGATGGACGCCCGAAACATATAGAATAATTTAGCAGTAAATAAATATCTGCTTGCTGTTGCATCTTGTTGGATTTCTTCGACCTAGAATTACTATGCACGGAACCACGAACATAAAATGTAACCACGTAGATGAATTTCATGTAAGGGTTTTCCACATACATTGAACTTGTGCCCGGTGATGGCTTACAGGTAAGCCGAAACATGTTGCACTTTAGGCCTTAAACATTTTGCAATATAGTTGTGATTGAATTTTTTATTCGTTTATTTTAATTTAAAAACGTCTTGAGTCGATTAACATCGGGTTCTTAGGGCGACTGTAAAAAACCTCGAGTTTTTAAAAAGCGTGAAAAGATTTCAAAAGCTGAATACCTGTTAGCTTCTCAAGAGTGACTTTACTCTGTAGAGTTAACTGATTATCTGGTTGGTTATTTACAGATACATATAAAATATGTGTAGGAGTAACATCTAAGAAGACTATAAAACTGAGCAAATTGATGTGGCCGTAACGCTGTAGAAGACATGTGTTTGGAAGGTGCTGAGTTAAAATCTTGGCGGCAATACCGCTATCCTGACCGAAGTTGATCATGGGTTTTCTCGGTTCATACAGGTAAATACCAGTATCACGATTTCGCCTTGACGGCTGCCTTCCATATCCGCAATTTTCATTCACCAGCCATCGTACCGTCGACCCGGTATAGTCTCGGATACTGACAGCATCGTAAAATGTGCTACAAAAACGGTGATAAATAATTTAAGATGATGTGACATAAAATTGTAAAAAGTTGCGAAATTCCTACTGTGTGCATGGATTCAGAAATAAATGTCAATTTAAACTTTTCCCATGCATGACGAAGTAGGTCGAAGCAACCTTGCGTTGTTATTAACACTGATTATTAAATTTTGTACTTATGTGAATAAATAAGGAAAACAGGATAGGCTTTGGTTAATGGTTTAAATAGGGGCAAGTACTATGTACATATTTCTTTATTAGTTATTTTGCATTCGAGAAGCACTTCTAATCTTCTGGTGGTACCCAGCGGTAATTGGTACCAGTCACTTCCTTTCAGACGACAAAAATTTGTTTTTCGAAAATAAATTACCAAGTTTCTTGTTAACGGCTATTGCATACTGATCGACATACCGGATACTTCTGTTTGAAATGTACAACACTCGTCTCCTCTTAATCCCTTTTAATAAAACCTCAACAAAACATTCTTAGTGTACGTTATTTCAGGACTGGGTTAATAGCACCAGGTTCGCTCCCAACTCGTAAGTGTTTAGGGTCTTTTTTGTTGTTGTTAGTAACTGTACGATGTTAAGAATTACGAAGTTGGGCGTGGTGTAGGATGTCATGACGTTCTGACTAAAATAATTGGAAAATAAGCCAACAATAAGCACTGTAGTATTTCATGCTGTACTTGCCATCCTAAGTAAGTAACAAGACCAGTAGTGTACGTCCATATAACGTAACATTGAGGCGCGTTCGTGTAAGCTTTGTTGCTATGGAAAAGCAATAATTATTACATATTCTAAGTGTTTGTCTGTAGCTTTAGTTATCTAGTTTGAAAACGCATTAGCCGTAGTATATTGTTGTCTATGACCTGTCTGGTTGTACCATATTTTTCCACATAATCTAAAAAACGGCACGATATTCGGGGGGAAAAAGTTATTGATCGTAAAATGTGAATTTTTATTGTCCCTTACAACTTCTGTCTGAAATATTTGTAATCCTAAGAAGTCTTCGGCGAGATATTGTCATAGATATGCTTACTTCTTCATTTAAAGTATACTTTATTCTTGTCAGATTTTAATGAAACTTAAATTTTCTGGACAGATTTTATAAGAATATTCGACTATCAGATTTCATGAAAATCCTTCAAGTGGGAGCCAAATTGTTCCATGCGGACGGACGGACAGTCGGGTAGACGTGGCGAAGATATAGTCGCTTTTCGTAATTTTGCGAACACGCCTAAGGTGATATAATGTGGTGTGTTTATTACGAAAATTTAGACCAAGAGGTGCAGACAACTTTATTAGATTTCAGTAATGTTATGAGAACCACTAACTCCTTCACGTTTCGGGCCTTACTGGCCCATCGTCTTGGAGTACGGTGAGTGTAGAAAATGATTGCTTACTATATTTGTCTCTTGCATACAGTGGAACTACTGGAAATTCTTCGGTTTGGAATACGTATAGCGGACAGAATTAAACACCGAAGAATTTTCAGCAGCTCTTATACATGCAGGAGACAAATATATCGAACAACTGTTTTATATAATTACTGTACTCCCTGATGATGGGGTAATAAGGCTCGAAACATGTAGGTTTTTATAATATTATTGTAAATCTAATACAGTTGTGTATATGTGTTGGTTGAAAGTATAGTAAGCGAACTGTAATGCACGAAATTGAAATTGTGAAGCAATGTATATTGTTGGCTTATCTTATCATTGCTCTGAAATACATGGTAAGTATGTCATGAATTCTTACTAAATGTCGTTAAAATTGGTTAGTTGGTTGAAAATTTGAAAGGGGAGAGGCACACGAGTGAAGCACTTCACTTTTTTTTTTCCAAGAAAAAAGAGGAATTTCGAGAAGTATGATTGTCGAGAATTCAGGTGTTCTGGCGTGTGATGCTGCGTCGTTGGGTTAGTGGTTCCCGGCGTTTCTAATGTACGTAGGTCGCATCTCACCTCACCACACAGCAGACCCTTATCCTTAGCAGCACTGCTCTTAGAACTCCAAATCTCGCAAGTATGACAATCATTTATTTTTATCGAAAAACTGCTGTCATGTATCTCTCCATTCCATAACCGCCACCAAACTAACTAACTCCATGCAGCGTAGTCCTTCCTGAGAAGCCAACAGGTCCTCAGATAGCCAGGAAATTCCCGGCATTTTACGGAACCCATTGGTTCCTTACCACTTTCACAAGTGCACACCACCTTCACTTTGCTGAGTCGGACAAATCCAGCCCATGCCTCCCCATCCCACCACTTGAAGGTCCATTTTAATATTAACCTCCCATCTACACTTTGGTCATCCAAGTGGTCGCGTTCCCTCGGGTCTCTCCATCAAAACCCCGTATGTACGTCTTGTGTCCCCCCCCGTACATGCCACATGCCTCGTACATCTCATTCTTCTTGATTTGATCAGCCGAACACGTTTGGTGAGGAGTATAAATTAAAAAAAAAAAATTCACTTTATGTAATTGTCTTCACTGCCTTGTTACCTCGTCCCTCTTAGGTCCAGGTATCTTCCTCAGCATCGTATTCTGGAACACCTTTTATCGCCATATAAATAAAGTAAAAATAGCGCTTTTCCTAAATATAGCACTTTTGAAGTGACGTGCTCATTGGTCCGTTACAACTATGATCTTCTAAGTTGACGAAGACTGTGTAACACAGGACGTGGCGCTCTGAAAGGTCATCTCATGTCTTTCTTCTTGGTGGCTGTGCAGCTTCTTTTAATCCAGTGTAATCTGCCGAAGTTCCGTAGTTACTAATTGCTAATGGGGGTACAGACTGTCTGTTTTCAGTCCTGCTCATAAAAGAGCAAGTAGTTGATTCATTTATAGTACCGTTCAAAAGTGCAAAAAGGCGCCTGCTAGCTTCTTTATGTTAGTCCGTTTGTCGGCCGTCACAGAATAACTCGGCTCGCAGTGAATAGATTTGCTTGAAATTTTGTGTTGAGGATTTCAGTTAACATGCGTTTACACTTCACAGTTTTGGTTAAAGTGGGACGGAAATAAAATACACTACACGAGGACCTACACCCCTTCACGGCATACTGACAAGATATCCACTGCGGTAATGTATCTGTTCTTCGTGCCTTGGCAAGAGATACACAATCGATTAATCGATCATGGTCGATAGTCATGTTGTTCGTAAGATACTAGAGTACTTTCCACTTGCAAAAGATAACATAATGGCCAAAATACACATTAAAATACTCGGATTTTCGGTGTTTTACTTGAAAATATTCGCGAATTGAAAATTGCTCACAGACAATAACAGAACGATCGCGCCAGAAGTGTTGTGTCCGCAGACATTTGTTATCTTGTGTGCTGTCACATTTTACGGAGCATTTGGATGTACCTGCAAATATCTGGACTTGTATTCTGGACCTCCCTGTTTCGAATCTTGGCGGGAACACGAGCTATGCAGACATGTTATCGTAGTTTTCCTCAGTCCATCAGGCAAATGCCAGTTATTTAACACAGTATCCACGTAAATGGATTAGGTCTGCTGTCCGCTGCATTGCTAGAGAGCGGTTATTGATAAAACAGCTTTCTTCACACCAAAGCCTAGATGGGAGGATAATATTAAATTTCACATTAATTTTATGGTTTTGAAGGTGTAGATTGTGGACCGGGATAGCGTAGTCGGTATAGTCGCTACAGGCTGGACGGTCCGGGTATTGAATCCCTAGGGCTCACCCAGCCTCCTATACACTGGGTACCGGGTCATTCGCGGGTTAAAGCATCCGGGGCGTGGCGTTAACCTTGCACCGTCATCTGGCTTCAAGGCTAAAGAAAGAGTAGAGCTATACCTCTACTCTCCCTGTGAGCCTTCATGGCACGTTACAAGGTGAACTTTACCTTTATGAGGATGTAGGCTAAAGACAAGGACCATGTGGCGGGGTCTTGTGAGTGTGATGCGGAATAAACCTTTATGTTCCTTATCTCCGTGTCTCCTAAACTACGCTCCGTGGAACACTGGTGTTCCGCCGAGATGTAAACAGGTGTTCCGTGAAAAAAATCGAGAACCCCTTCCCCCACCCCAAAAAATCATAGATTTTATATTAAATTTGAATTTAGCTTATTTGATCATAGTTAAGATACCGTTCATATAAACATTTTTGTAAGAAACTTTTATTTGGTTACTAACAAATTTCTTTGCTCTTATTTGATAAACGGCAGACCACAAAACATTTGTGTTCAGTAAATATTTACGAAGTTAAAAAATGTTCCCTGACCAAAATTTTGGGAAAAGCTGCCGTAGAAGGATGAAAGTTTCTTTTCCAGAGGAGTAATCATTATATTGCGCAGAAGGACTCTGCCTTGTGAAAATGGTGTATACAGTGGACAAAACAAACAAACTTGTCTTGCATGTGCGACCCATTTTAGTACTCGCACGTTTATACGGGATTTTCAAGACATTGTAGTTGAAGGTGGTTTGTAATGTATTCAGGCTAACATTTAAAGGAGAACAAGTGTTTGAACACATATACAGGGTTATTCGAAACGATTGTCGGGGTTTTAACAACTTGCCACCTCCTTCTGCAGGTGAAACCCCATGTGATTTCTTTCTATGGGGTTACGTCAAGGATCAGGTTTATGTTCCTCCTTTTCCCGCAAGTATCGCGGAACTGAAGTTGCGAATCAGAACCGCCATTGAAACCATAACCGCTGACATGCTAAAAACAGTTTGGAACGAACTCGATTATCGTGTTGTTGTTTGTAGAGTCACAAAGGGTGCACATATAGAGCACCTGTAAGGTATGTAACAATAACTTGGAGTGTTGTTCTATTAATTAAAAAAAATACGTATACTCCTATCTCATGTGTATTGTGTATGACAAGATGTTAAAACCCTGACAATCATTTCGAATAACCCTGTATTTTCTCCCACTGCAGTGTAGGCTTTATCAGACACGTGTATCGTAAGCAGCCCTTGAACAACAAGGTAGTATTCCGGGAGAAATCAATAATAACTTCGCGTCTTTGCTGTACTTTGTAACTGCGAACGTATAATAGAAGAGACGCGTTACTATGTAGTGAGTGGTGTTATTACATCAATATGGACTTGTACTGGTTAACATGTGTAATTTAGAATTCTAACATTTTAAGATCTTTAATTTTAATGATATAAGCGAGGGCGACTAGCATCTCAAGTACATGTTGGACTTAGCCTTCTTTGTTTTTAATGAACTCCCTGGGGATGGAACCTTGGTGCCGAAACATGCAGGAGTTGGTACCTAACAAGAAGTGTGTTTTATGATGTTTTATTTTACTTTTATTTGTGCATTCTTTTGGTTAAAATATGGAATGTAAGAAAGTTCACAGTATGAATAACGTAAAGTTCTGATTGTCGTATTTATGTATAATACATTGAAGTTTCTCATACCTTTCTCAATCGCAAGAGTCGTCATCACTACACTTATTGAGTAACCACAGTTGTGGAAGAGACAGTTGGTTTACAGTGTAATCGTTTCAGAATTAACAGTTTTATATTTGCTAAAATAGTCTTCATTGCTGGACAGCCCTAGTGGGCCTGGGCTGCCGCACTGTTGAAGGATCGAGATCACACTCAAGTTAGACACACGACACTCGGTAGGACTCCTCTGGACGGGTGGTCGGTCTGTCGCAGAGACCACTGCCTCATAACACACAACACTTAAAACAGACAGACATCCATGCCCCGGCGGGATTCGAACCCGCAATCCCAGCAAGTGAGCGCCCGCAGATCTACGCCTTAGACCGCGTGGCCACTGGGATGGGCTGTATATAAATATGTAAATTTTACATTTAAAACTTTAAAGAGAAATCAAACAGTGGTAGGGTTTTTTAATTGAATGTTTTAAAATGCGGTAAGTATGTGTCTTAGTATTAGATATCTTGTTTCGTTCTGTAGAATAGTGCCTAGGATCCTGTCACATACATCCCGTTGAAGTTGTTTGTTTTTATTATTACGAGGTTTAAGTTGCAAAATTTCCACTTGTTTAGCACGTTTATCTTAATTGTCTTTATTAACATGGACTACATATATTCTGTTTGCATATTTTTATGAGGATATCTTCAAAGTTAAGAACGTGACTTCCTTTTACATTACCCATGGTTCACCGTTCTTGTTGTGTCATTCGTGGCAATGCCTCTGTGAATGTACTTTTTTCTGGATCTAAGACTTCGGTAGCGCCATCGGAATGGAAACGTATATCACACCTAAGTTAAGACATTGCATGTCATGTCTGTATCTCATTTAAAGGTGCTCTTTGTTCTGAAGGAACACAGAACCACTTCTGATATAATATTTTTGTATGGCCCATATCACTGGTTCCCACTGCTCCCCTGTGTTTCTGAACTGACACATCTGTAGTTGTAAGGTCCGGGCTACGTTATTTGAATTGTGTGATTGAAATATTTTGTCGGTGGACGGAGAGGTACGAGGAGGACCTGCGTATAAGATGGCCGTACGGTACTACACTGTGTTGAGGTGACCTGCAAAGTTAATGCAGTGACGTATTCTAATTGTTTGGGCGTTCAGAAAACACTGAATACGTAGAAAGCGCCTGCATTTCAGTTATGAAGCAACACGCAAGCAACTGCTGGCTTGCGTGTCTGTTTTCGGTCTCTAGTGTAATCACCAGGGTGTGAGACAAAAACTGGAAGCGAATGAAGCTATACCAGACCAACTTCTTGTGGCAGGATGAATGGCTCTTCCCTTTTTTCACTACTGAAGGTAGTTTGAAAACTGTAACAGCCTTACAGACGTGCAGAAATACAGAGTCATTGCCTTCAAAAGTGCGTGCAGTGATGACGCGTCTTTCTGAGTGTGGAAATTTGCTGTTTCAGCAATGGCTGTATTCACATTATACATCTTGTTCTGATGTGTTATGAACAAGTTCAGTGTAATATATATATATATATATATTCCTGTGGCGCTGCGGCCCAACGCGGGCCATGGCCTCCTCATTCTTGAGGTTTCTAGATCACACACAACGACGCATCATAGTCGGTAGGACACCTCTGGACGCGTGATCAGTGCGTCGCAGAAACGTCTACCTGACAACACACAACACACACAACAGATATCCATGCCCAGGTGGGATTCGAACCCACAATCTCAGCAGGCGAGCGGCCGTAGACCTACGCCTTAGACCGCGCGGCCACTGGGACCGGCGGTGTAATATAATTGCTAATGCTAATAATAATAATAATAATAATAATAAAGAGGAAGATTTTTAAAAAATATAGAGTGACAAACGCTAGGGAAGTTGCACAGTTGACAGAAACATTGAAGCAGAAAGTGCAAGCAAAAGCCCAAAGAATTAGAAGGTATGAAAAAAGGGA
>Ga0123354_10013079_pt1 | contig 12862 bp, 5 predicted proteins | sample TergutLab28metaG_2_FD_97872 | JGI IMG/M metagenome (GOLD analysis project Ga0123354, IMG submission 97872) | Labiotermes labralis P4 segment gut microbial communities from Petit-Saut dam, French Guiana - Lab288 P4 | ecosystem: Host-associated > Arthropoda: Insects > Digestive system > Gut ...
ACCCGAAGGTTCATTACCGCACTCACAAGCGTCCGCCACCTGTCTCTATCCTGTGCCAGCCCAATCCAGTCCATATACCCACATCCCACCTCCTGGAGATCCATCCTAATATTATCCACCCATATATGCCTAGGTCTCCCCAGTGGTCTCCTTCCCTCCGGTTTCCCCACCAACACCCTATACACCCCCCTCTCCTCACCCATACGCGCCACATGCCCAGTCCATCTCATTCGATAAAATAACCTACTATTTGCAATTAGAAGCCATAGGTACTTGCATTGACTAAGTGACGCACATCACAAAAACTCTATATGAATGATGAGAACGTAGGAAAAGCACTTGCCTTAAGAAGAAGAGGCTGAAAGTGGAGATGAGGTAGGAGAACTCAGTATAAGTTGTGAATGAATAGAGGAAGAGTGAGCATGAGTGATGTCTTTAGGTCAACTGACGTCATAAAGCGTGGAAATCAGCCAAGTCGGCAGACATCTGTTCTGTTTAGCTATTAATAACTCGGTCGGTATATTAGTAGGGAATTGAAACTTTAGAAATTACACGAGAGCCGATTTACCGCCTGCGGTCGCCGCAGCTCCGTAATTACTGGTTCAAACGTAGCTCCGGGCTCCGATGTAGGTAGCTGCTTTATTGCGAACTGTATCGCGTGGCCGGTGGCATTGCGATGGGCAAAGCCGTTTCCGACTACTGTCTATATTAATTTGTTTGTGGCAATAAAATTGATAGAATAAGAGATAAATAATTTGTGGCCTTCTTCGAGGCACTATCTCGACATTTACCACAAAAAAGAGTAAAACCAAGTAACTCCAGTCAGGACAGACGAATAGCCGATCACCTAGTAGTGACTTTAATCTGGACGTTCTGAGCACGAAGGAAGATTTTTAACGGGCGTTTCAGAGAATAGCCTATTATTTACTGTAAAAGCGAAGTAAATTTGCCCTAGAACAGGCCATGAAGGTCCAGAGGTGGAGTAGAGGTAAAACTCTACTCTTTCTTTAACCTCGGCGCTAGATGGGGTGGGTGATCAACGTCAAACACCAGCCGCTTTACCTCTTGGAAAGAACCGGTACCTACTGTATAAGAGGCTGAGAGATCCGCAAGGACGGTCTGGAGCGGTGCGGAAAAACTCGCCCACCACCAGGATTCGATCCCAAGACCGTCCAGCCCGTAGCGAGTAGCTATACAGACTGAGCTATCCCGGCCCCTCCATTATTTACTGCCGAAAATTATTTTCAGTTTTATTCCTTCAAAGTTCAAAGGTTAAGTGAACGTAACGTAGACAAGCCTGATCGCAGTTGTTGTGGGAGCCTAAGGTTCACGTGTACAGCCACTTGATTGCTGTCGATCCTCGCTGACAGCAACGACTTTCGTGTCCAGTGTTCGTTTTCTGTTGTGATGTTGTGTAGGTTGCGGCCTCAGGAGTGTGCTGATCAGTAGCTCAGATGGTTCCTACCGGCGTGCGCGCGTGTTTATGTGTGTGTCTAAGTGCGCATGATCTAGAAACCTTAACAATGAGGCGACCTAGGCCCTCGTTGGGCTCTTGCGCTACAGAAGTAAAGAGTATGCAGGGCCATTTAAAATCGCAAATGCAGAAAACAAAATGGTTAGTGAAACGTGGGATTCAAAAACTGCACCGGAACGCAAATTAATTAGATCTAAAAAGAAGAGAGTGCAAATGTTGAATTTGGAAATCCGATTTCCAAATTACATGCGCATTTTGTCGAAGGTTGTGAACACTGTTTATGAAAAGTAGGCGATTTATCAGCCGATTCACTGTCATTCTGTAAAGGAACATAGAGTGGCATGGAATCTGTAAGTCATGAATAGGACGTTTGCAAAAATGTATGCCGCATACCGGAATTTGTAAATAAAGTTCTCTTATTTACAATCAATTTTGTTTTAGTTGCTGACGCCTCTGTCATATGCATGCTCTTATAATTCCAGTCACCCTATAAATTCTGTTTTAGTTTTCTTTGAAATCTTCGTGATATAAAATTCTGAATATTAGGAAGGCAGGGAGAATATTCAGTAATTAAAGGACCACATGAAGGGAATTCGTCGCCATGCAGTTAAAATATGCCTCAAGGATTTTTAGCAAAATATTGGTGATCATACAGATAATAGCAAGATAGAAACAGTTGCGACAAGATGATTGATAACACAGAACACAGGGTGGTAACAACAGCGACTAGAAAAGCTCGTCCCACAATAAAAGAAATGCTGCAATTATGGGCGTGTAATTGGTCGGGAAGCAGTGGGATAGCAGTGCGTGAAAATTTCTTTTTACACATGAAAATAACGTAAAGAAAACGCAGACATTTAAACTTACTTTCTGAGAGAAATATTTATAATACTAAACTAGACCCTTGACTCTTCATAGCTGCACCGTGCATCTTTATAGTGTCAAGTCCTTTATTTGTCCAACTAATGCACACAAATTATTATAAAATTTTAAAAAAGTTAAAATCATTTAAAATTATAATAATTGCTCCAATATGTTTCGGTATACATAAAGCTTCATAAGGGAGTTCTCAGCCTGTGCTTCGGTTACATGTCGTTATTTGAAGTTATCAGTATTGTGGTTGCATATGCAACCACAATACTGATAACTTCAAATAACGATATGTAACCGAAGTCAACATTGTAACTTTAGCGAAGCACAGGCTGAGAACTCCCTTATGAAGCTTTATGTATATCGAAACATATTGGAGCAACTATTATAATTTTAAATGATTTTAACTGTTTAAAATTTTATAATATTAGCTGGACAAATAAAGGAATTAGACCCTTGACATTTCACAGAAAACAATTTTAGCGCAACAGGCGCTCAGTTCCACTCGCCGAAACTTTTAACCATTTAACCATTTAATACAACTTCTGCTTAAAATTATTTTCGATAAGCTTTGAATTTTCTTACTCTATTTTCTGCAGTAGTTTTTTCCACTTTCATTCTATTCTGAAAAAAAACATGGCCTATTATTGTCATCATCATTATCATCTTCATCGTCATCTAGTCTCTCATACGACAGGTCGTCAGCTGCTCCCAATGCGAGTTCTCCAAGAAATGTGATTTAGTGCTCGCTCCTTCAGCTTCCATTATCTTCTCGTTTCCTGAAGGTCATCTATGAGCCGCTTACGTCTTCGTCCTCTTCTTCCCAACCTTACTTTCTTTCCTTCAATAAGGTGTTTTAGAAGGCAGTTCGTGTGCAAGATGTGACCAATCCAGTTATCCTTCATTCGTTTCACTTTATATAGAATTTTCTTTTCTCCTTGACTCTTTGTAACAGGAATACTTCACTTGTTCACACGATCTGTCCAAATGATCTTCTCCATTCTTTTCCGACTCCACACTTTACAACTTGCAAGGCATTTATGATCTACTTCCGCGATGTCCCTCTTTCAGCACCATAGAAACTACGCTCGCAATGTAGCACATGTTTCTTCTTTAAACTCAAGTCCACTTTGTTGGTGACAAGAATTTCCTTCTCACTGAACGTTGCTGTTACCACGACAATCCCGAACTTCATTTCGCTTGTACATTTTGCTTATGACATGCAAACTCAGACTGCGCGTATAGGATAAGATAAAATACAATGTGGTACACGAAGCAGCCCCAGTTTAATTTCTACGGTGAAGAGTGCGTGCATGTGTAAAGGCAGTTCAAGTGGGTCAACCTCGCTCAGATACACGGCAGTGGCTAGAATTTCCCCGGAGCTACGAAAACACACCAACATATGTTACCTCCTCATATATCTCTTTTTGCTCAAACCTCAAGAATCGATCATATGTATGGGGCATTATTTCTGTTGTCCATCAGTACTTATGTACGGTTTACCAAGGATAATACTAGACAACTTTGATTAATGTGTAATTTAAGGGTTATTTATTCTTCAAATGAAGTTGAAACAGAAGTTTTTTGATTTTCTAAAGAAGAGATCATTGTGAAAACAAATTACAGTGACGTAACTTGCAAACTTCTATGATCTTCAAAGTTTCATTCCTATAATTTTATTTGTCTCTGGGCCACACCGGGCCTGTAACGGGGAAACTTTACTTACTTACTTACTCCATGGTGCAGGGTCCTTCTTGAGAAGCTAACTGGTTTGCCGCTAGTCAAGGAATTCCCCGCATCTCACGGAACCCGAAGGTTCATTACCGCACTCACAAGCGTCCGCCACCTGCCTCTATCCTGGGCCAGCCCAATCCAGTCCATATATCCACATCCTACCTACTGGAGATCACTTTACCTTTTTTAACTTTTTACATAGTGGATATTTAAAGAAATACACAATCATAAGCTTTAAAAGTTTCAACGACGCTGACAAATTATAAGCGTCACTTCGCTCTTTTTTTGTTCTACAAAAGGTCCAGGGCGGCTCCGGGGCTCAGGCAATCTCCTATTTAACGCGTGCTGTGGTTACTTCTCGAGAGAAATGCAGCCGATGCACGATATTGGCCACTCACCTGCATCTAGCTTTGAAGTTAAGAACGAGTGGACTTTATATATCTGTCCACTAAACCAGTGCCTTCACGGTTTAGACACGGAGAAATTTACATTTTTATCTTTGACCACTGCTGTGGTCTGGTACATTATGGTATCATCTATTCCGACAGTCAATTACCAACTTTTCGCAAGATAATACCGCCCTAATATCTAAATTACATTGACAATGGCAGCAGTATATTTCTCCGAAATGTTGGCAAACACAAGTAGATTATGAGGTATTGTGACCCAGAAGGCCATAGTCCACATAAAAGTTATTTCCGATTCTGTACTTTAGGCCTATATATATTTCAATCCTTAGGCTTTCTAGAGCAATGTTTTGTGGATTCAATCGGCTTTCGAGATTATTTCCCGTAGATAAACTCAAACTTAAGGTTGTTTCGGGTAAAATTAGATTTTATTCTTCAGGGTGAAGAAGCTAGGGTTATCGGCGAGTATTTATATCGTTATTATTATTATCGTTATCTCCTTTATGCAAGGTATTTATAACTTATGTTCCAGAGACAACTATGTCCCTAGGGAATAGAGTGTTGCAGCTATTCTGTTGTTGCTATTCATGTTGCTTATATCGCTAGTCCCTGTTTTGACTCTATAATAATAATAATAATTATTATTATTATTATTATTATTTAATACAATTGAGTTTTCACTCGGTGGCAATAGTCCTTACACTAGTACAGACAAAACAAATAAGAATAAATATACATAAAAGAAACAATACAAAAACACAGTAAATACAAGTACACATATTACCAAAACACCCACACATATACCACATACGCACACCCACACATATATGGCAGTGAGTTGTGTGTGATAGTTGACATTACTGAAGACGTCAAATGCAGTATTTTCCGAAACGTCGTGAAATTTTAATTCATCTTTTATGTGGCTCTGCAGCCCCACTCAGGCCTAGGCCGCCTCAAAGATGAGGCGCCGCGGGCGCACACACACTAGGTAGGACTCCTCTGGACGAGGGATGGGCCCGTCACAGAGACCTCTAATAGCTCAAACACACAACACTCAAAAAGAGAGAGATTTCCATGCCCCCGGCGGAATTCGAACCTGCAATTCCATCTAGTGAGCGGCGGCAGACCCACGCTTTAGACAGAGCGACCACATATTCATTCATCTACGTGGCCTGACTTCGATGTCCGTATCAACACATCGGTATTGGAAGATTTCAGATACATTTAAATTTACTCTCCGTGAAATTAAAGATGAACAAGTTTTAAAAAAGACTATAAGAAGTGCATAATCCAATTTTTTCTGGCCTATAATTCATTTTCTTTCTTCTTTCTACTGCCCTTTGGGAGTTTTAAGTTATAAATTCATTGATGATAGCGAATAAATTCTTGGCAATTCCTCATTTCTCTCTTTATTGATCGACGGTTTTTAATTGTATATTATAGTGTTTATCAGAAACACTTGCTGCGGTAACGACAGTGGTATGCAATGCTATTCACTGTACATAAGTACATGTCTACCAGTTTACTTTTAATTGCACTGCTCCACATTCAAGACGGCACCTCGAAAAGCCTCCAGTATCAGAACTAGGCCACTACACACAACACCGACACCGAAACTATGTATAATAAATAAGGGAAAATATGGAACAGATTGAACACATTCTCGAATGGGAGAGTGATTCTGCATTATGAATTACTTAGACTCGAATCGGGAACGTTCAGAAGTAATGCATATAAAATGATCACTGTATTATAACCAAGGAGACTTGTTCAATCAAAGCAATTCAAATCAGAGGCTCCGTAACAATGTCGGCGACGCCAAAATTGTCGTGTTACGCATACTACTGACTACGAAATTTTCGAATGTAACCAGAGGCAACATAACCGCTTTAGGCGAAGTAATGTTGTTAAATAATGAAGGTCTCAGCCCAAAAAGCAGAATACTTCATTGATACTATAATATTCAAATGTCGTAAATTACACATCGCTCCTAATATTGTGCTAACTTCCTAGCAGATTTTTAAAGATAAATAAAAACGATGTTAAATCATGCGTACAGGGGTGCTGAAAGTCCTTAGCTCGACCAGGAAGGAAACAAGCTAATGTTTCTGTCAGAATGGCGTGTATTTCTTTCGGCGCCTTGCCTTGCAGGAGGGGGGGGGGAGTGACTTGATGAGAGCTCACGTCTCGATGTTGTTGAAATCGCGCGCGTCCCTGGCATGCTTCCGAGCTTGTTTCCTTCCTGGTTGGGCTGAGGACTTATCAGCACTTGTAAACATCATCATATTATATTCATAAATATTGTGGACGGAATTTATAAGAGGTATTAAAATAATACACATACGAAGTCACTTAAGTAACAATCTTAACTAGCTTCGCTGATGATTATTGGGAATTTTGTCCTAATACCAATTTTGCAGATACTTCTCATTTTTACGTCACTGTCAGGGTGTACACATCTGGTACTACTATGTCTGCTATTTTTATCTCAGTAAGTAACCAACTTGATGCACAAAATTTTTGTTTTACAATAAGTTTATTTCATGCCTCTACATGTTTCGAGCACATGTGCTTATCATCAGGAGGTGAAAATTGCATTACACAGCCTCTGGTATCATCACACATATAGGTGGCCGTCTCGTGCACAGGTTGAGAGATTACTGAGATAAATATACTGAGATGCACGGTCAGCAAAACGTCGAAAAATATTATATATATATTGGAATGTGCATCATTTTGATAGTTGAAGAATAAGAGACCAACTTGATGTCACTAGTTATTACGTTTCATTTCACTTCTTCTATGCTCAACATGTTTCGGACATTAATACATCCATCATCAGGAGCTTGCGACTTTTCTATTGAATCACCACATTGGTCGTGCGTTCTTGTTTCGATGTGTGTTCTTGTTTCGATGTGGTTGGGTTGGGGTGGTATCCGTGTAGCAGGCTGAAGCTTCAGCCTGCTACACGGATACAACCCCAACCCAGCCACACCGAAACAAGAACACACGACCAATGTGGTGATTCAATAGAAAAGTCGCAGGCTCCTAATGATGGATGTATTAATGTCCGAAACATGTTTAGCATAGAAGAAGTGAAATAAGGCATAATAACTAGTGACATCAAGTTGGTCTCTTATTCTTCAACTGTCAAAAAATATGTTTGCTATGTTATAAATTTTAATAGGATATCAAATGTCACGTTAGTTTGTTCTGAAACTCGAATACCTGTGAACCTACAAGTTTTGACTCAAACGGCAGAAGATAATGTACAGTGTTATTCTCCATAAAAGAGTAACGTTCTGAAAAAAAGTGTGCCACTAATAACCGGCAGGCGACGGTCAAAGAATCAACAAATAAATCTTATCTTATGTTCAGCTTAACTCAAGACAACGACTTCTGAGAATTTTTAACCGGATATGCAACATAAAACTTTGTATACGCCAGTGTAGAAAATCTAGGCAAGAAACTGGAATGGAGTCTTACAGAGTGTCTGCAAATTTAGTTCCCCTTCTCCATAGCTCTCTTTTGTGGTTTCCGATTTAATAAAAATAACATCTTTTAAGGCTAAAAAATAAAAATCTCTGTGTTGAAAATTATGGCTGAAGCGGTAGATCTCTGGAATTATCTGTAGTTAGTCTCCAGTTCGAATCTCCCTAGCAATAACCACTATCTTAATCGATGTAGTTTGGTGTTTTCTTCAGTCGCTCCAGGCAAAAGCTGTAATAGTATTCTCAGTTATGTCGAGATCACCTCTTTTGCACCCTTTTCAGTCCGAACTACAATACATCAGGAGTCATATTGGAGCGATATGGACAAAACTGTGTCTGTGTGACAACTTTTGAATGTACAACAAAAATATTCATGTTTCAAAGTAGGGATTTCTTAGCTCGTGGTCTCGTAGGTTGTGACATCGAGCAGCCTCTAAGTGGTTGCGGACGTTTCGGAGTAAACTTCCGTATTTTTACCAGGCTTAAACAAATAACAGGAAAAATAGGAGAATTAAAAGATTAACCTTCAAGTCCAGTTTTTTCTTGGATGAGATGCCATGTGGTCTAGTAATTCTTCTTCCTATCGACGCATGCCCAAAATTCAGGTTGTACAGTTACTCCTGACTGCCTCAAACTTTTCCAAACGTCGAGCACAACTTTCTCCACCCATCACTGTGTAGGCGTTACGCCCTTCTGTTTTTTTTAAATCTTATTTCTCTTACTTCTTCCTGCCTTCGATCCTGAAAATGAAGACAGCTCTTTCCTCCGAAACGTCGTAAATTCTTTACTAGATCGGCAACGAATTATATCATACAAGATAAAGGTTCATATTCACTTCCTTGAATATCTTAACACGTTTGAGTTTCTTTTGACTTAAGTAATAAAAGACACAAAACATGTCCAGTAAGGTGGATCAATGGTTCAGAGACAGACAGAAGTTCTAAGGGACCAATCGAGTTTATCACTAATTCGGATTAGCTCTTTATTAGGAGTTTAATTCCTTAGGAATTTTATGAAAATTTCAGTTCTTCTGGGACATCAGGACTGGTAAACTTAATATCAGGACAGATACTCCGAACGATCTTCCTTCCAGGGCCCGTGCAGTGCAGCAGTACGTTTTGTTGCAGCATGTCAGAAACCAAATCAATCTTTAACTCAGCACACTGACGCAATCAAAATTTTAGACGATGTTGGATACACTATTATCTGTAAAATCTAGGTATGATGTTCGGTACAAGAATTTTCCGGCGTCCACTCTACTGCGTCTTCAGGCGACTGGTTTCAACTGTATTGACAACCCGGGTATTATATTTTATCCGAAAATGAGGGGTGGTTTTTGTGGTTGAACCTAGCATTTTTAGTCAATAGCCTACAAGGGTAAGATCTGTACCAGGACATGGTGTTAAAGTGTGAGTTGGGAAGAAGAGATTTGTAGTGTATTAGAGTTACTGTCCTGTAATTTGCCTTGATGGGATACGAAAATTAACCAAAAACTAGTAAGGCACTGTGCTCTAGAGGAGATTCAGTGTAAATTTCCCCTTATTACAGATCGGATGTCTAGTCGCTCGAGCCAGCAGCTAGTGATTATAAGGCAAAATATTGAACTCCGCATATAAATTCAAGCTGACCTACCGAACTCTAAATAAAACTGAAAACAATGTAAGATAGGAGGATAATATTGAAAGTGAACCTGAAGAAATTGAGGCAAATATTTAGGAGTGATTTTAAGTAGACTTGGATATGAGCTAATTGTATATATTTATACAGAAGTAGGAATGAATGTTACAATGTAAATACAACCAAAAAACACAACCGGGTTTTCTTACGGAGTAACGAGAAGAAAAATTTAGGTTTTCCTCCTTATTGTTAGTTTTAAAAATTGGCACAGTGAAACCTGTCTTAAACGAAACCTGGTTATAACGGAACCTGGTTATAACGAAATCCTGTCTCTAGCGAAAAATTTTAGAGCCTAAGGGAGCTTTAAATTCTATTACCTGCGTTCAAGGAAATTTTCCCGCAACGGAGACAATTCCTATCATTTGCGGCTCGGTTATAGGCAGGTTTCACTCAATGAAATGAACGGTTTTACAAATTCATATAAATGAAAAGAAGTTGTTACGGTAAATCACGCTGCAGGTCAGAACGAACGTTCCTGCACAATAACAAATATCAGTGCCGCCTACTTCATACTTCCCTTCACACAGCTAAGCTTTCACATGTAATAAACTCCTGTTTCTCACTACTTATTCTCGTTCTTTTTAGGTTCCACTTTAAACTTCCAGTCGTGCCGTTTTATCTAATTCGCATATTCAATGCTGCCTTTGATATCCTACTTTCCTTTACCCACAACGTCCCTTGACTATGTTCTACATTTCACAGAGGTTTCCTCTAAAGCTCGTAGCTTATGCATTCCTTTGTATTTCATCATTCTAACGTTATTACTTTCAGATCTTACGCTATTGCCCTTTAAGTTACTGTTTATACTACATGTAACGTGCTTTTGTTCTCCCACCATGGTCAAAGATTCCAAACAGCTTATATCACACACAAAAGCAGCTACATATATTTATACTGTTAATTCGTTTATGGAATCCTTTGTGTGAATAAGATGAACGTGTATTGAAGGTTAACAGTATTCTACGTAACGGACTAATATCAAAGTTTTATTTTCTCGACCATAATAGCGCTATATCTATGTATTGTCGCTATAATACTCGCCCAAATCTGCGATATTTAAAAATTTTCTACCGTCACCGGGCGTAGTTGACATGAAAAAACAAAATTAAATACAAAATTTTTTTATTACGAAATACTACAGTATGCAAATAAAGTTTTAAAATTGTCACTGAAACACAAGTTCTTGGGGGCAAGCGATGTTGATATAATTGTGTAGTCGTTGAAGTTTTCTTTACGTTGTGAACACAAGTGTTCTTTCTCTGTCACCATTATCAAGGGTTCATTTGCCTGCTGGGTTAGTGGGCGAGACTGCTGATTACAAAATGTTTGGTATTTAGAATTCCTACCGTAGGTAAAATAAATGCAACAAATATTTTTGAAAGCATAGAATTTATTGTGTGCATGTAACTGCTACATGCCAAGAACTGGAGGCTGATGCATTGAAAGTGTTACTGGTTTCAGTATATAAAACAGAAAACACCTTCACCACATTGGCATAGTGTGAAATCGTACGTGTTTGACCGTCTGCATATTTAATGACCACAAAAATGGTACCGAAAATTTGGTACTGGGGGGAAAGCAATAGTAGGACGAACGTAAGTTCGGTCCTTATTTATTTATGGACCTTCTAGTCTTATTGTTTATGTTTATTGGACCGTGCATTATTGTGATAGTTGAAGAATAAAAGACGAACTTGCTGCCACTTGATATTTTACTTCACTTCTTATGTACTCAACAAGTTTCGGACATTAATATATCCATCATCAGGAGCTTGGGACTATTCTGTTAAATTACCACATTGGTCGTATTGTTCTTGGTTTGATGTGTGGTGGTGTTTCGGTGTGGTTGGGTTGGAGTGGTATCCGGGTTGCAGGCTGCTTCAGCCTGCAACCCGGATATTCAACAGAATAGTCGCAAGCTCCTGATGATGGATACATTAATGTCCGAAACATATTGAGTACATAAGAAGTGAAATAAAATAGCAATTGGTCTTTTATTCTTCAACTAGACTGATACTATTTACATACATTTTTTAAGTACTGCATCCTATTCAATTTCATATATTAGACGTCTTTTCAATTACACCAACTAAATGAACTTCTTTACTTATTACATCTACATACCATCTTCCCCCTGCATGTTTCGATGTGTCTCACACCATCTTCAGGGAGAATTTACGTGTTCCTTAATAAAAAATTAAGACGTCTAATATTTAAATAAAACTCGGCTAAAAATCAGGTCTGGTACAACAAACTAATGCATACCAGAGACATCTGAATAAGACCTGTAAATTTAAAGTCAAACCACCTTGTATGACGAATTGTTTTGCTTCACGGAACGGAGAGGAAAGTATTTTATGGGTACGAAAAAAGATGTGGTATTATTAGCTTCACAAAATATAATATCATTGGTACTGATACTTTTTTTTTTCTTAAATAATGACGCATGGAAAATTGAGGAATTGTATTAATCTGTTCTCATAAGCGTCCAGAATGGCTCTGGGGCCCACCCAGCTTCCTTGCCGGTAAGTAAGAGACGATGTTTCCCAGTTATAAAACTAACGTGGCCTGGGGGCTGACATCTCACCTCTCTCTAATTCCGAGTTAAAGAATGAGTGGAAATATAACACCACCCACCTTACTCCTTCATGGCTTGCAATTTTAGTCCCATGAATAAATCAGCATCAAGTCTAATGATGTATGACAACAAAGGAGAGTTTGGGGAATAGTGTTCTCTAATTTACAGTAAACATTACAATTTCCGCCATTATTATTTCATGCTTTGTTGCACGTCAAAGCTTATATAATATTGTTTATTGTGTAAGATATAATACAGACATTTGTGTGTACAACGTGGGTTTTACTTTATATTTTATCCTGTTCAAATTTTAACACAAAATTTTGCTTTAACTGTAAAGAAGAACAGGCCCAGTGGCTTAGGTTGATTTGAGATCCATTCTATGTATTTCCATTTCCAAAGCATTCGAGTTTCACCCATTACACTTCAAGTGCCCTCTAAGAAATTCTTTAATATTTTAAAAATCACAATAATGTATAACAATAGTCATGTATAATTATTGGCACGAAAATATTTGTCACACCAATACCAGACACCATAAACACAATATTTGTCACACCAATACCAGACACCATAAACACAATATTTGTCACACCAATACCAGACACCATAAACACAATATTTGTCACACC
>Ga0123354_10013081_pt1 | contig 12862 bp, 5 predicted proteins | sample TergutLab28metaG_2_FD_97872 | JGI IMG/M metagenome (GOLD analysis project Ga0123354, IMG submission 97872) | Labiotermes labralis P4 segment gut microbial communities from Petit-Saut dam, French Guiana - Lab288 P4 | ecosystem: Host-associated > Arthropoda: Insects > Digestive system > Gut ...
CAGTACTCTCTTGCTTGGGTGTTTTTACCTTTTGTACATGTTGTAAAATTCTAATTTGTCTCGTGTGTTTTGTTGCTAGTTTTAAGTTGTCTTGTGTGTAATTGTTGTTGGTTGGCCGTGTGTATTGTTGTAGTTGTCTTGTGTATATTTGTTATACTGTGTGTGCATTGTTGTTTTTTTTTATTTTAGATGCCGGACTGGTGGCTAGAAGTCACTATTCGGAAGGTCCTGCGACCGGCCATCTCGACACAGGTTTTTCTTGGTTTCCCTGTGTCTATAAGCCAATGCTGAGATGGTTCCCAAGATTCCAAGTTGCCACTACATGTTTCTCATGTAGCCCTCCCGACTTTAATCTAGTAATAACCAATTTCATGTTTTGTTTACATGTAAAATAACCACTGCCACCGGGTAACAACCCAATTGCAGTAAATAAATAATAATAATAATAATATTAGTATTATTACAACTGCGTATTTGAAGAAGAAGAAAAATTATTATTTTTTGCTATGACTGTACATTTACTGTAGGTTGTGTAACCTTTAAACATTTGTCCCTTGGAGCTTTCCAAGTTTGTAAACATCTTACAGAAACAACTGGGTTTGCAGGGAATATTTCATTAAAATACCTTTCTGGGGCACACGGTGTTAGTTCCTACAGCCCGGAGAGCCTGAGGAGATCCCTTGTGAAGGTAGCGGCAGAGATCCCCTGGAGAGGAAGCGTGTGGCGACAGCAGTGGCCGGAGAGTCTCAAGGCTTGCGTCGAGGCATACGGTGGCCATTTTGAGTGACATTATTATAAATGAAAACCTAAAACTATTGCAAATAATTTATTTGGCTCGAAAAGTAGATGTTTTGTTTAATTTTCCTTGTAACAGAACTTATGGCAAGGCTATGTATAAGCAGTTAAGAAATTAGGGTCGAAGTCTAAGGTATAAAGTTATTTTTTTTTTAATATCTGAAACTCATTTAGAGCTACTGGTAACTTAACTCCCGCTCCATATATTTAGTCAAAGTTTCAACCCAATTTTTTTCGAGAATATAATTTTCCGTCAGATCTAACATGCGTACTGCTGGTATGGCTTGTGCAAAATTTTGAAGCTTAGCTTTTGTGTCACATAAGTATGTGGGCGCAGATTTGTGATTTTTGATTTCCGTACATAGCACACAGTACATAGCTGTATATACAAAGAAATTAATACAGTAAACGTGTTAATAAATACACGCTTTAGATATAGATTTTGGTTAAGTGGAATGGACGTCTGTAGGCTGTGGAGTGATTGAGAGACCGTGACAAGAGTTGACAACGTGAATTATATTTATTTGTGATTTGTTTAATGATGATGTCAGTAGCCCACTCTGTATCCAATTGAATTATAAGATTTTTCATTCATTAATTGAATAATATGTGGAAAGAAGTGGTCGTGGCCTGATTTGAAGGTATATCCCGGAATTTCCACGAAGGAATGAGGGAAATCTTTCAACATGTCTACCAGGATAGCCGGTTTTTCGAGTCTTAGTCTGAAAGCGCGAGATTCCGCTCACGAAGAAGGAGTGGTAATTATTGGTGCACTATTTTAATGCCATGCAACGAGGGAGCAGAGACAACTGTATGTGATGTCTTGAAGTGTAATTAAAGTGGGGGAGTAAGTAGACTCTAATGAAGCTTGAAAAAAATTCAAGCCTGCTGGGATGTTACGCCATGCCGATTGACCAGTCAGAACGACGTTAACACACCAGAATACTTAAATCTGTACCAGTACCACTGCTTGAGCCCCACATTTATCGCTTAAACTAAGAAGGGGCAACATATAAGATCACTTCACCATATGGATTCACTCATTCACTCCACAAGTAGCATGAAATTTGTAAATTTAATTTCTAACAAATTTTTATGTTCGACTTTTCTATAAAGGTGGAAAACATGCAAGTATTCTGTGATGTGACGACTTTGTCATGTTGGGAAATATGTTTAACCTTTATCATACAAACCAGTGGTCTTAACATTTTTCATACCATGGACCCCTTTGAGAGTCTGGTGAAACCCATGGACCCCTTCTCAGAAATATGTATTTAAATGCATAAAATATAATAATGTACGTGTAGAATTTGTGTGTCTTCTTATTCTTAGATGACACCGCTGTCCAATGCGGACCTTCTCCTCCTTAATTGACTTCTACCTGTCAGCTCTGTTTTTTTACCTCTCGTTGCTATCCTCATCTCATTACTCCGTTTCCCCTGCCAAGGTCAATTCCACTCAGTCTGACTGTTCCGAGGCCACATTTTAAGTTTCCTGTCAGCTTTTTTATTGTGACATGTTATCGGCCTGTCGCCCATCCTCCATCCTGGAGGGCCAGTCCACCGTATTTGTAACCCCCCGTGGTAGGGTGCCCCAGCTATAACCCCAGGTACCCATTTTAATCGCCTTTTACAACCCGCGTGGGCTAAAGTGGGACTGTTCTTTTCACCGGTCACCACAAAAAAAAAGCTCAAATACAGTTTTTCAGAATATATAAAAAACATACATGTAATATATGGTAATATATGTGCTTCTATATTAATCTATTAAGTCAACGACGAGACATTAAATAAATTTAAAACATATGCAAGTTGAAATGAAATTTACTTTCTTTAAAAAATTATGTCACTTCAAAGGCAAATGTATTCTGGTTTCCCTTTCTTTGACTATAATAATTTTAGGTAGTGGGATTGATTGAATGAAGCATATATTTTGGAGCCTAGAGACCAAAAATTTCTATGTTGCTTACATCCATTATTGAATGAAAAGATAAATTTAAGTTATAAGTTTGCGAAAATCCAAGTTCACGGACGACGTGAAATCTATCCCTGGACCCGAGGCTAAGGACAGCTGAAATAAACCATTCAGTTCTGAAATCAGACCTTCGTGTTTATTAAATCGCTGAAGCCTATGTGGACGGAACGCGCATTTTGTTAATATTAACCACTGTGCTTTGAAGGCCTGAATTACTCTCAGATTAACATAAATAGAATATTGAGGGCAGTGGACTTCATTTACACCTGTCTCCAGTACATCATCGCCCAAACAAACATGAAAGACAATGACACCAACAACGCCCAGTAGTTGTTTAATGCATAAACCACAGAGATACATTCTTTGACCCAATGAAATTTTTCCTTTCTGCAAACTATGTCTGTGTCAAGAACACAAGAAAGAATGTGATAATAAGAGGGCACAATGTTGCATGTTTCGTGGGAGATACAAATGAAACCGAGTTACGTTTTTATTTTTATCCCAGAGACTGTAATTAGACTTCTATAAAAAGACCCTGAAGTTAACAGTTGACAGCACAAAGTACGTTTTAATTTGAAAAAAAGCCAAAACAGGAACTGTGGGTAAATTTAAAAAACAGTTATGTGAGTTTAACTGCGTATCAGAATGAGAAAACTTGCTAACAAAAGATGTAACTGTTGATGCAAGATATAAAGAAATTACAACGTGCAACAAAGTCTCACGCCAGACTCAAAACTTTTCTTAACGGAAGTATCTGATGTGATGTGAAGATGTTTCTTCCTCTGGTTAAATTATCGGGGGAAGGGGGGACAATGTATGCCTAATTTGCGTCCCTTTGTTACGGCGCTACAATTGTGTATGATTTTGTTCTGTTATGTTCAGAATTTGCTTGTATGAGACGGAATATTTCTTTCACAAAGTCAGAAAAAAAATCAAAGGTAAGAAAGAAGTTATATTAATTAGACTTCTGCATATATCTTCATGAAAAATCTGTTTGTCGTGGGTATTCGTTTTGTGACGCATGCGGTCCTCGATAATAATAATAAAAGAGTCTAACGACGGATAATTTTTTAATATTAATGTTGACCCTCTCCTGCATTCCATCAGCTTCTACACCCTAAAACTTGAACTTGTTTTGCTTTTTTCGTTCCTTCGTTCCTTTCCTAGTGCAATGTGCAGCATAAAATTACCTGTGGAGAAGTCAAACTCTCTTGGGCGCTGATGAAAGTAATGTGCCGAATCCCCTCATTGTTATGTTACTGTGTTTCTTGGAAAGTATAGACTTCCGATAGCTGAAATAATCGTAGTGTTCTGTATCTTTGCCCGTCCTTTCAGCTGTATACTAAAAGCAAATAAAAAATTTGAGTAAGGAAAGTCAATTATTGTGTAGACAATACTGGGTTTGATTAGTTCACCTATCTGGAGCCGGGACCGCTTAGTCGTCTACAGAACGAAGGGTCAAGAAATCTGAAATTAGTTCCAGGCAGGAGCTAAGTCTTGTCTCTTCTCCACAGCGTCCAGGCCGGGCCAGGGTCACGTCGAACTTATTATTTAATTGGTACCGAGGGCTCTTTCTTCAGGGGCAAATTGGCCGGTCCGTGATGCTGGACACCTATCTCTCTCTAGTGGTGACGCTAATTATTCATGGAGCTGTGCCTCCAATCCTAAGCATCTTCTTAGTGTGTTCCTTACTTAAGCACCCTAATTTGACAAAACTGTTTTACGAAAATTTCTCACATAAAAACAACCACGTTCTTTCCCTGTGGTTTATGAAATGTAGTTTCTTGAAATATACTTGTCTCTTGTAAGGCAAGCCTCAATTAATTGTTCTTGGTTTCGAAATTGTGGAACTTTCCTAAGAGTATTCTAGGATTAACCTGCAGTCTTTATAAGCTTGGGGACCGCGGTAGCACAGTAGTTAAGGTGTTGTGTTAAAAATCGGAAAGTCGCGAGTTCGATCCCAGATGGTGTCAGTGGATTTTTCATTGACATAAAATCCTTCCGATCGCACTATGGCCCTGGGGTCGACTCAGCCTCTAACAGAAATGGGTACCAGGAGTATTTCCTGGGGATAAAGGCGGCCGGTGCGTAAGGCTGACAACCTACCACCATCCTGTGCCTTGTTACGAAATCTGGGAACCTTACCTACTGTGTACCTCTGGGCCTGTCCAGGCCTGTAACGGGACCGCTTTACCTTTACTTTTACCTTTATAAGCTTACTGTATTTTAGACCTTAATTCCACCTCACAGGTTTCCAGAAAGCCGTGGGAGATATTTTCCTCTAAATTACGATTCTTAACTCACCTTAGGAACTGCGGAAAATTTTCCTTGAAATGCCGGTCCTAGGACTCGAACTAACGCACTTAAGAGTGAGAATAGGATGTATCATACAGTTAGCTTGCTTGCTGTTCACTGTTCTACAAATGGTACCATTTTCCTTTCCTGTTTCTTACCGTGGGCCTGTTATAGGACATGCAAACCTGCAGTAAAATTCACACCGTACTGTCGCCAGTATGTACTTACACACAGCCTTTTGTTTTTCAAGTGAGACTTCCTCCTTGTGTTGAATATGAGCTAAAATATAATAGAATATATGTATATAATACTGCCAGACACAATTTTTATTTTATTAAATTTATTATAATCTAATATAATTTAATAAAATACAAAGTTTTGTCTGACTATTATGTATGTTTTATATTATATTTAAGCTTAGATAAAGCTGTTAAAGCAGACCACACTTTATTGTTGGTAAGGGGGTGCGGTTTGAATAATCAAGCCGAATTTTTTAGTTATGTGAGTGTAGTTTAATTTATTAATGCGTTCTTCACGTTTAGGGTGAAAAGAAATACATGCAGGGACTTGGAGGAGAAATCTGAAATGACCACTTGGAAAACCTGGGCTTAGGTTGAAGGATAATATTAAAGTGGGTCTTAAAGAAATGGAATGGGAGCGTGTGGACTTTGGCCAACTATTTCAGGATAGGGATATGTGGTGGGCTGTTGTGAAGACGGTAATGGATTAAGGGGTTCCACAGAATGTGGCTATTATCTTGACTACTAAGGAATTGTTACCTTCTTAAGAAGGACGCTGCTGCATGATGTTAGTTTGTTAATTAGTTAGTTTGGTAGAGTGAGTTTTGTTTAAATTTTAGTGGCTGTGTGCTATAATGTCATATTGACAAGAAAACCACTATATCTCTGGCAAAATGTGGTCCTTCTATTTGTTTCTTGCAACAGACAATAGGATTGAATTATCTGTTCCTTTGACTTTATTGTCAGTAGCTTACGTGACGTAATTCGCAGGAATATACCTCTGTGATTACTTGCTGCAAGTAAGACGCAGTTAGATTAAATTTTTGGTATGTTAATACGTGGTTCCTCCAGTTGTAAGCAAGTGCTTCTATACCTGCACAGCCTCTATTCTTTATGTGCTGCAAGTCACCTGTTCACACATTGCTGGACTTTTCAATCCACAGCTCATGATGGGGTTGCACAAATTATTCAGTCTGGACCACAAAATGAGCCAACAATTACTACAACACAAAGCTACATCAACTGCAGAGTTTATGTAGAGTAAAATCACAAATGAGTCACATAGTTTGATTAGTCACTATGAAAGAACGTGACAAAGAGTGAATATTCGTGCGTTGTGATTGGAAACCTGGAAAAAACCATGAAAACATCCTATGTTATGCGGTCACGTGACACTGTGGTCCCTGTAGCATGGCGGCGAGACCTCGTAACTGGCGTTCGCGTGGGCAATATTTTCTTGTCATTTAATTCTCAAGAAACTTAAATGTGAAATTTCATTCCATTGATATTTTGAGACATTGAAGGTTTTGTGTATAGTTTCCTTAACACCCCACCCTCCCGAAAAGGAAGAAAGAAAGAATAGGAAAGGGTGTAGATCCGGAATACCGCGTTTGGAATGAGACTTTCTTTCAACGTGTGTTGAATCACCACTTTGAAAACCAATACGTGTCAAGCAAAATTTTGAGAGGCTGTAAAAACTAATTATTTGTACTCCTGTTAGAATGGATTTTGAAATGTGTAAATATCATTGACCTATACTCGTCCGGTACCTTACTTGCACAAATGTCCCGCAAACATATTTTGTTGACAAACCGAGTGAAACTGTTTGTGTTGTAAGCACCTGTATGCCTAGTTGGAGTGCTTTCTCATCACTTCCATGTCTACCTAAGCTCATTCTGTCGACAGTCCATAGCGCGAAATGTTTATGCACGAACTCTAATTAGCACATGAAAATTAATAGATACGCAGTTTATTATTTACCGTGCTCATTGTGACGAATGTGCTTCTTCAGAAACGTCGAAGTCACCTGCCAAAGTCTACTTGAACACAACATTGAGACTGGCAAAAAAAGTGAATGTGAAGCGAAGTGTTTAGCCTGGAAAATAATGTGGAAATTCAGTAGTGTCATGGTTTCGGTGTAACAAAGATCTTGGGAGTCTACTGATCCGAAAAGTAATTTACGGGGAAATAAAAAAACCATATTTTTAATGAAAGCAATCGCTCTAGGACAGTCTATGAAGGCCCAGAGGGGAGCTCAACTCTTTCTTTAACTTCGGCGCTAGAGAGGGGCGGGTGGTCAGCGCCTCTCGCTGGCCACTTTACCGCCGGAAAAGATATACTGGAGGCAGGTTGTGCCTCGGGGCAGGTCTGAGGGTGGTGGGGAGCGGTAGGGAAAATTTCGTCTCCACCGGAATTCGATCTCCGGACTGTCCAGCCCGTAAGGGGTCGCTTAACCGACTACGCTTTCCCGAATCACAATGAGGACTACACTAATATTAAAAGTGATTGCAGTAGTATTATGAAGCTGTAGATTAAACCTAGCTAAATTCATAATCTACAACTGTAATAGCAGAAACTTTAGCTCAGTCAATATAGTGGCGGCTTAAAATACCAGAGACTCGAGGTTCGATTCTGGGCAGGGACATCAGAGTTTTCACCTTCGCCATCGGTTCCAGACCGGCTGTGGTGCCAACTCAGCAAACCATTCCACAGGGTAGAGAACTCTCGCTTTTCAAGCGGCCGTGACACGACATAACCACTCACCTTCGTCTAGTGCTGAAGGTTAAGAACGACTGAAGTTCTATCACCACAAGAAGGCCAAGGATTTCGGTGGACTGTGTGCCATTCCTTGTTTCGCATGTGTAAGAAAACAGTTATGTTTGCACTGCTTCACTCTAACCGCCCAGTGGAACACAGAAGAACGAAATGAAAACGTACGAGGTTACAAGTATTTAATGATTTTCATGCAATGCAACTGTCACACTTCTAACTTTACTTTTCGACGTGTGTTCGTAGAAGTGGAAAGTGAGAAATCCTCATCGTATAACTAACATAACATAACAGAACAGGTTCCCACTTGAACGTTTGTCTTTGAAACACTAACACTATAGAGCAGGATCCTCCTTGAGATTTTGTCATTGAATGACTAACATTATACAGCAGGGTCTTCCTTGAGAGGTTAATGGTCGTAGAGTTAGAGACCACTGTGGAAACCTAGACGTAGATGGGTGGATAATATTAGGATGGATCTCCAGGAAGTGAGATGTGGGTATATGGACCGGATTGGGCTGGCCCAGGATAGAGACAGGTGGCGGACGCTTGTGAGTGCGGTAATGAACCTTCGTGTTCCGTGAAATGCGGAGAATTTCTTGACTAGCTGCAAACCAGTTAGCTTCTGAAGAAGGACTCTGCACCATGGAGTAAGTAAGTAAGAGTTACTAACATTATAGGGCAGGGTCCTCCTTCAGAGGTCCATGGTCATCGAATAACCAACATATAGATCAGTGTCCTCATTGAGAGGTTTATAGTCGCCCAGTTGATCAAGAAATTCCCTGCGTTTTATGGAAAATGGAGGTTCATTACCGTGCTCAAAACAGCTCGCTACTGGTTCCTGTGCTGCGCCATGTAAGTCCAGTCCATAGCGTGTCACGCCATTTCTTTAGCAAATGATTTACTCGTGGAGTGGAACATCTTGTTGTGATGAATGACTATACAGATAAATAGACAGATAAGCTGCTTGTGTATAAGCAGCTTACATATTTTACAATTTCATGCTTGTGACCTGATGGTGGCTTTTCAAAAAGCCGAAACTTGTAGCACGTTTCGGACAATTAAGGGGAATTGTCTGAAATACAACTTGTCTGTCTGTTATGTGTTTACACTATTATCCTCATTTACGCCTTTTTCTTGTAAGTGACCTCCCTCCGCCGGATTTTGCGATGTAAATTTTATGTGCAATGCGCGATTTCGGCTTTCCATGTGTAGTCTTGTCTTGTGTAGAATTCGTGTATGGGGCACAGTGGGGTTTTGGAATGTGATACCCTCTAGTGGGAAGCGATCACGAAGTTAGGGATAAGGTTTAGAGAAAAATGGATTGGACACCAGACAGTACGCAGTTTGTATCATTCTGTGTCTTAAAGCTGCGGTACTGTCAGTCTCTTTCATTGATGACAATTTGACATGGGACCCACAAGTCTGTCTGTATGCTACGGACCGGCGACACTGCTTCCCAAGCCTTTTCCCATCAAAGAAGCCTTAACAATAATTTTTCATACTCCTCGGAGCCCCTGCCTGTGAAAAAGCTTACAGCTTACTTGTTGGGTATTGCCTAACCTTACATACGAGATGACCTAAACCAAACGAAGGGGCGGTTGACAGCACACGGATATTACTCCAGTATTGCCAGTTGCCGGGCAAAAACAACCCGCGATATTTCGAAGAATATTTCTACTTTTTTCGCAAACTTTCTAAATGTTCATTTACTTATACCACGAGCTCTTCTGGAAATCCTAGTGATGTTCTGCATTTCTGCTCTGCCATGAGCACAAGATGCTTCGCCCTTCACATCGTCCTTTAATTGATACTGTAATAACAGTTTATGAAGAATACAAATTATGAAGCTTCTCTGTATGCATTTTTACTAAGTTTTTTTGTTACTTATTAAGATTTATTTATCAAAATAGCACAACTTTCAAAAGTGTTCGTTTCCAATACTTAGTTGCTACTCGTTCACCTTTATAAACTGTCCATTTTCAGGTAATGAAAGTGGCAGGTAAAGGCAGTGATAGGTAAGGATTGTCCAACGAGATGTCTTTTGTGACCGGTAAGGGAGCACAGCAAATTTGCACCCATTTTTATAATATGTTCGCCGTAAGCTGGTTTGGCTGAATCGGGTAAACTGATCACAAAGGGACAGTTAAATGTTTTTGACACTATTTTGGGTTATCCTTTATTTTTCATGTGTGAAGACGTATTAACATATATACCACATATTTAATACATTTGAAATGATTTCGTGTAGAATTTTATGTTTTGTTGGTCGTGTTGCCTGGTATGATCCTTGTAAATAACCAACGCACACATTTTTTCATATATGTTTATTTCTATTCTCTACATGTTTCGGGCAGCCATGTGCCCATCACCAGGAGAATTATTGTATCAATGCGACATCTGGTTTATGTCAGCCTTTGCTAATATCCACACAGACCCAAGCTACTTCGCACTCCTTCTTGAACAATGGAAACGGCGCGTTTCCAATTTGTAGTGTTTGTCGGACTCTGGCTGGACTTCCTCCAAATTTCGTCTACGACAAATACTACGAGTAGGGGTTCGTACTCTGTTTCGCTCAGTAGTTTTATGCTGCTACCAATCAGATCACTTATCTAATAAGAAGGACTCAAAGACAAGGTAGCAGAATCATCTAGCTATCACTGTATACATATTGATGTGGCAGCCTGCTGCCACAACACCCAAATTGTACAACGAAATTAATCTGTGACTATTTCTGGTGTGACTTTAGCAAGGAATATATAGCTCCCTGATGATGGTCTTAGGACCGAAACATGTCGGAGCGTTTTTAATGTTTTAATGTGTAAATTTTATATATGTGCAGTTGTTGGTGTAATAATTGAGAAACTTCAGTGCGAAGTAGCTTGGGTCTGTGTGGAAAGTAGCAAAGGCTGACATAAACCAGGTGTCGCATTGATACAATAATTCTCCTGATGATGGGCACGTGGCTGCCCGAAACATGTAGAGAATATAAATAAACATACATGAAAAATTGTCCGTCAAGTTGGTTATTTACAAGGATAATTTCATGTACTTATAAATGGGTACTTATGTTATTAGCTAATGAAAAACCGAATTATCGCGTTTTGGTTGGCAAATATATAAGGTAACTAAAGTAGAAAAAATTAAAAATAAATTTATTACCTACCTGTAATGGTTTTATCTCAAAATTTTGAAGTGCGAGGTTTTTGTTTTTGTTTTTGTTTTTTCGTAACCTTGTGTCCTGTGTAAACGCTCCGTACGTTGGGTAACTTTACTATATAGCATTATGTAGCAAGCACAGGCATGAAAGCATAACATAATGACCTACCCTAACGGATAATTTCAGTTAATATTCTCTACTGCTTTGTGAAGGATGCACTGTACTTGCCCTAATGGTTGTAGCAGCGCATGTATTATCTGTAGAGGTCAGCGTTCGCTGTTAATAGCATACGGAAGCCACTGTAAAAACTTGGGAACGTGTTACAGCGGGATGCACGTACGAGTAAGGGGCTTGTTACTCAGAGGTTACAGTGAGGTTATTCTGTCTTGGCTATGAGGTATTAGTGCGCCCTTCCCAATCCTGATAATCGAGAACACCGTGTATGCTATATGGGATTTAAGCGTATTACCAGCACGAATATCAGTGATAATGTGGTGTTGGAGTTTGTTAGATAGATACTAACGTTTCAGAGGAGTCTGCTTCCTCTAGTCTTAGAAAATTCCTGTCCTACCTTCAAGATGTGGGCAGGTCTGCTTACTTTCCGATTTAAAAGGCGTTGTGTTCCGGACGACAGTAATCTGCTTGTTTGTGTGTGTGTGTGTGTGTGTGTGATGTGATGTGATGTGATGTGATGTGATGTGAACACTACTACATTAACCCTCTGTCTGTGTGAGACGGAGACTGAAAACCTCGAATAAATACAGACGACGCTGGACAAGGTCATTGTCACTAAATCATTATTCTTGAGTTACAAATCGGATAAAGACGGGTCATGTAGTCCCACATGAATATAGCCAAGCAATGCTAAACAATCTAGGGTTACAGTAATTTCAGTAGGAATTGTGCCTATGGTGCTGGCTCATCGACAGCGGGTTTCGGGGTATTGTCTTTTCCCCAAGCGTCCTGACCGGCTCCAAGCCTGACCTAGTCTCCTGTCCAATGCGAACCGACAGCTTTGTCTGTACTGTTAAAGCGACCGGAGAGGGAAGCTAACAAATCACCGCCATACAATCAGATCAAATAAAGCTGTCCGTGTGCACGTCATGAAGTCATACAGCAGGCTCAATTTTAGCTCTACTCATTCTTGTCTTTATTGTCAGCCTCATTGTCAGGAAGCTTTATCCTCGTGGGAAGAGCCACAAATACGGACTGAGGAGGAAGCTGGGTGTGTCCCAGGGTTGTTTTGGAATACAGAACACACTCGCTCCCCTGCTGGAGTTCGAACCACAATTTCTCCGTTGTCTAACCTACTCCTTATTCTGAATATGCTAAGAGGTTAAGAACGTGTGGATTTAAAATTCCATTCCCCACACTTTTTTATAACATGGAATTTAACTGCGCACAGAAAAACTTTACCTATGTATTAGTATAAATTTTATATTCTATAAGATAAACAAATTGATTATATCATTGGTTCTGAAGACCTCCAAGTTGTGTTTAACACTAAGACAAAAATGACAGTACGCATGATTAGCTTCTGACACAAGAGAAGTTGCTTGTCTAGAAGTACTGCTGTATTTGAGGTCAAAGTTTTTTGCTTCAGGGTTGTCAATAACATGAGAAAGTAATATCACTTTCTATAAAGAAAGAGTACAACATCCAGAATGATAAGGAAGCGAAATGACTGCAGAAGATTTATGGGCCATCATTGTTTTCATAAATGTCGTCATGATATTTGAATAAAGGTTGACCAACTAGATGACACTTGCTTTATTATATATTGCTCAACATGTTTCAGACGTTAATACGTCCATCTTCAGGAGCTAGCGAGTACTTGTTGTGTTGTGTA
>Ga0123354_10013085_pt1 | contig 12861 bp, 5 predicted proteins | sample TergutLab28metaG_2_FD_97872 | JGI IMG/M metagenome (GOLD analysis project Ga0123354, IMG submission 97872) | Labiotermes labralis P4 segment gut microbial communities from Petit-Saut dam, French Guiana - Lab288 P4 | ecosystem: Host-associated > Arthropoda: Insects > Digestive system > Gut ...
CAATGGTCGCTGAGCCGGTTAAGAATTCGCAGTTGTTCTAAGAACCCGGTTCGTTACTGCCTTCATCAGTCTGCCATTTGCCCCGCTCCACAATCACTGAATACTTTCTTGCCACAGAGTAGTTGCATTTTAGGCTTACCTTCACGGAGTAAAAAAGAGTCTGTTATGTGGAGACCAAGTCTCGTCCGGTCGGGTCTGTCCATCTGTGACCTAATGTCAACGACTTAAAACCTTTTGCCGGTTTATTATGAAATTCTTTGTGAAAGAGTTGTACGGCAAACCTGCCGTGAAATTCGGCGCAGTGAAAGCCGCCTGGGCATAAATTTCTGTTATGATTTCCCGAGGTAATGGCTAATTTAGGGAATATTCAGCATGGAGGATGTACATAAGCCAGTCAGTAGTTACGGAATTCGTGAAATTCCGAACAGCGAAAGCTATGCTGTACTTAAGGACGTAAATGCAATTTTGCATGTATTTTCTACATTTTTTGTCAGAGTTAGTTCAAGTTCGGCACAGAATGTATTCGCAAAACTGCATTGGTTAGTGGTGCGAAAATCGGCGCAATGAAAGCCGTGGTTAACTTTAGGATCGTAGATGAATTGACACGCCCTGTTTGCACATTTGATGTCCTATTCTGGTGAAACTCAGCATAACAGACACGAAGATAATTCTGTAAAATATTCGCCTTCGAATTCAATGTTTTGTTGACCGAGCATCGTGACATATCCGTACAATAAGAACCAACACGACGCACTATTTACTTTCAATTTGTTTCAATAATTAGCCTCTACATGTTTTCAGCAGGCTTACTGCTCATCAGGAGGTATTACTCTGTATATGCAGCAGTTGGTATATGTCGTGTGGATCCTGCCAACTGCCAGTCAACATAAACGAATGACATACACCATACCAATTGATGTATATACAGAGTAGTACCTCCTGATGTTGAGCAGTAAGCCTGCTCGAAACATGTAGAGGGTAATTATTGAAATAAATTGAAAGTAAATAGCGCATCGTGTTGGTTCATATTGTGCGGATTCGCCTTGGAGTTTCATGAAAATCGGCTCAGGGAAGACTATACAATTCTTACGGGCATAAATGAATTTGTGTGTTTTTGTATGTACATTCCACACGACATTCGGCATATGAGGAGACCTATAAACAATTCTGTTTAAGCATTCGTGATTTTGGTGGCAAGCTTTTCAGTGGAGGCCAGACTCTTCTTAGGGCGAAAATGACACTGTAATTACGCCCGTGCCGCGAGACTTTGTGATATTTAGGAAGTAAAGAAGGCCCTTGTGAAATCTGCCTACAGTTTAGTACACACTCTGTAGACGTGTTAACAGCAGCAGCATCTGCAGCCAAACCATGTTGAAATCCAGCAGGCAATGGGAGGATTCTAAAGCAGGGATGGCGAACCTTTTTGAGGGCTTGTACCCAAGTTTTCTTATAAATTTCGAAAAATTTCTTTCGTGTGCACATGGGAATTTTGAAGAGCAGAATAAGGTCTTTCACCATAATTATTATTAATTATTGTTTCATTATTATTCATGCATATTATAATTGTATAATTCATAGTTTATTTATTATTATATCACATTTCTAATAAAGGTCTCCACGGCAAATACGACAAGGAAGAAAATGTGGAAGTAACTGAGGGTGTTACTACTTCCTGTTTGAAAAGAAGACTGTAAAACGTTTTGTCGGATGCCACGCATTTGCCTATTCACTGCCTTGTCGGAACCACATTTATAACTATCCAGCTAACATTTCGCGCTACTCCCGATTTGTGTAAAATTGATTCACTCGTATTATTTGGTAGCAACGGCAATCTGCATAATTCTCAGTGCATTCTTATAATAAAACTAACCATGTGCACTAAATTTATCAAATTTATTTTTGGAATAAAACTTCACATGTTTCGGACAGTTCCTCTGTCCAACATCAGCAGTTTTTCACTGGAAACACAGCAATGGTATATGTCATACAGGGTTGCTGACAGCTTGCGAGCAGAATCAGGACGGAACGTCAGCAGACCTGTATGACATATACCATTACTGTGTTTACAGTGAAAAACTCCCGATGATGGACAGAGGAACTGTTCGAAACATGTAGAGTTTTATTCCAAAAATAAATTTGAGAAATTAGTGCATTTAGTTGGTTTTATTACATGAATTTATCAGGATTCACGGTCACCTGAACGTCAGATTCTGAGTGCAGTCAGTTATGTGCATGTACGCACATTCTTCACACTTGTGAAGCTGGTCGGGCAAAGTAAATAAAATTGGACAGTAGTAAATGCCGCGTGCCATTTTGCGCACGTGTACCGTAGGTTCGCGAGCTTTGTTCTGAGGTGTTCCTCTGTAAGTCGAGCCTAAGTTGCTACACTTGTCAGAATATTTCATTGAAAACCTCTTTGACTAAAAACCTGTAATTTAATGTCATGCGATTTAGGTGTGTGTATTTGATCAATTTTAGATCGAGGCTGAGTTGAGGCTTGTGAACTGATTATTTGTGTAATTACTGTTGCGAGTACGTGTTTGTACCTTAAGGTCCTTAACGTCCTGCTTTTAATGTTTTGGGCCGCATTTGAAAACAGTGACACGAACACGACTGAAAACGTTGTACATTCCGCAGTGGCCAAGCGGAAGTGTTCAGTAATTAGTGGAATACTCCATGCTTACTTACGTACGCACTTACTACATGGAGCAGGGAGAATCTAACCGGTTTTCAGCCAGTCAAGAAATTCCCCGCTTTTTATGGAACCTGAAGGTTCATTAACACCACCTGTCCCTATTCTGAGCCGGCTTGATCCAGTCCATACCCCCACATCCCATTTCCTGAAGATCCTTCCTAATATTATCCTCCCACCTACGCCTGGGTCTCCCAAGTGGTCTCTTTCCCCCAGGTTTCTCCACTAAAACCCTGTATACGCCTATCCTCTCACCTGTACACGCTACATACCCTGCCTATCCCATTCTTCTCGATTTTATCACCCGAACAATATTGGGTGAGGAGTACAGATCATTAAGCTCCTCATTATGTAGTTTTCTGCACTCCCTTCTTACCTCGTCCCTACTAGGCCCAAATATTCTCTTCAGCACCCTATTCTCAAAAACCCTCTGCCTACGTTCCTCCCTCAGTGTCAGCGACCTAGTTTCACACCCATACAAAACAACAGGCAAAATTATAGTTATGCGTATCTTAATCTTTAAATTTTTGGATAGCAAATTTGAAGACGAAACATTCTGTGCCGAATGACAGCAAGCATTCCCTGACTTCACTCTGCTCTTAAGTTTCTTCCTGAATAGAATTTTGATTTATAAGGCTGTTCCCAAATATTTTAACTCCATAAAGAGTGGAATATATGTGAAATTTCTTGACACTGAGGTACTGTCATAGGTTCTTCTGTCAATAAAAATTTAATATCGTGTGACTGGTCACAGGTTTCGGTACCCATTTCTTTTAAATCATTAAATCTAATAGACTTTTAATTTGTCTATGAGGTTATGGATCCTTGCGAATGTAACATCGTATGTGGAGGCATACGATATTTAACATTCTTTAAATTTGTATACGGATGTTGTTTAGAGTGGAATAGAAATGAAGGCTTATATTCGTATTCACATTTTTCAATAGATAAGCTTTCTTTATTCTTTTTAGTTGCACCGTGCATGTTGATAGTATTAAGCCCTTTATCTGTCCAACTAATGCACACAATTATTATAAAATTGTTAAACAGTTAAAATCATTTAAAATTATGATAGATGCTCCAACATGTTTCGGTTTACATAAACCATCATCAGGGAGCTCTTAGCCTGTTCTTCGACAAAGTTTCAATGTTGTCTTCGGTTACACATCGTTATATGAAATTATCGGTATTGTGGCTGCATGTTTTGTTCAGTCGCAATGAAGGGACTGTCGTTAGTATTTAGAGCAAAGTTAACAACTGTTTCGCACAATACCGATAACTTCAAATAACGCTATGTAACCGAAGTCAACATTGTAACTTTAGCGAAGCACAGGCTGAGAGCTCCCTGATGATGGTTTATGTAAAACGAAACATGTTGGAGCAACTGTCATTTTAAATGATTTTAACTGTTTAACAATTTTATAATAATTTGTGTCCATTAGTTGGACAAATAAAGGACTTAAGCTTTTTTATGTTTCATTGTCTTTGGTGAAGGACGGAATGCATCAGGAGGAGACTACAACCGGACACTTGACCGGTGTTTAATATCTGACATTTTCCGAATAATGCAAAGCAACATTATGTGGTTCTTCCTTCGCGCCAGGTTATTACTGAATTTGGGTTGAATTTTAATATGCCAAAGAAATAGACCTTCTTCCCGTATCCCTGCAACATTTTCGATCTCGATAGGTAAACCAAGGCACATTCTTCTGTTTAGGTGAGCCGACTTTTCCCTGTTTAAGTCGTTAAAGTCAAACAGGGAGTTCTGGGGTCTGTAGTTGACAGGTTTTTGGTTGGTTTCCGTGACAGGGTAAGGGTGGTCAAGCTACTGCCCTAAGATTATAAAAGTAAGCAGCCCCGGGTCTGTACCACGAGGAGACCTGATTTTTTCCTGGAAATTAAGATAGGATCAGTATAGTGTGCGTTTTTTTTTTGTGTGTGTTTGGATTTAAAAATACGCAGGGTAGGCGGACAGCACGCGGCCGGCAGACTCGCTCGCTTGGCTGGTATCGATTTTGGTCTCGTCTACTGGAGGAGCAAAAAAAATGGAAAGTCTCTCATTGTTGTGTGCGTTTGTAATGCAAACAGGCACACCTTGACACTATCACTGCAAAGAGATAGTGACTATCTTATCTATGGGTGCTAAATCTACAACAGCCAACAGTGTAGACACAGGGCGCTCGGAATGCAGGGCCACGAAATATACTGGAAGCATTAAAGGTGTGTAAGAACCTAGTTGTGCAACATGCAGTTCGGAACGGGCTAGTGGGAACTGTGTGTTCTTATACAAATTGCAGGGATTGCAATGGCAGCTGTTGCATATCTGCAAGTCCCGCCCAGACATTGTCCTGATAGGACGAATGACCTGCTCGGAAGGGATCGAACCGGTGTCCGTTGGCCAATATATTCAGGACGCTGCCCTTACGTGGGGGTTGCTTTTGAGACTTGATTCGTTTGTCTCCCTTATTTCAGACGAAAGGAGGCGGGTGCTAGACACAGAGTCATTTGACACCTTGTCTTTTTGTAAACAAGTTAAGGCTGAAAACGACTCTTGTTTCTAGTACAGTTTGAGAAGGAATCTTGAGCCATTACATGAGACAGTTTTGAAGCTCTCTCCCTTCACAAATATCGACTCTGTGTGGGTCGCGCAGTCAGATTGTGTACCGTCTGTGGCTTTTAGTGTAGCAGCTTTTTAAGTAATGCAGAAAATATTAAACGTTCTTAAATATTCAAATCATTGGCTCTTATATTGTTTTCTCATTGCAGTTACTGCATTTGGGCTTCACTGTAAATGCTTCCCCTTCTTAATATTCGGATGTGAAATTACATTAAAAAAACAGCACTATAAAAATATGCTACAGAAGTTGTACTGTACTGTATTAAGGGGTTCTTGATTAATACCCATTGATGGTTGCAGATTAACGTGACATGTCTGATTTTGGAAAGGTGTTTTAGTAACTGTTGGGCTGTAGGGTAACGCTTATACTTTAGTGCTGAAACGAGAATTCTGTGCGGAGTTTATCTCTCTGTAGTAGCCACATGTCTGCTCTTCACTTGCCGAAAAGCGACGAAATATTTTGTCTGTGAAGTGTGTAAAAAACGCGACGCCGTATTCTGACCAATGTGCAACCAGCTACATATTGTCTCTTTTATCGGACGTACGAGTTTGTCATGAACGTATCGTACTGCCGACAATTAATAGGCGTGTGTATTGCTTACGGAGCATCAGACATCCAGAACTACCAAAGAAGTTGTACTTAATGTCATCCATCCTCAGCGCGAGCCCCAACCGTCACTGTTTCTGTTACAGTAAAAATAGTCTACTCGTTTTAAATACGATTGTATCATAAGTAAACGCACCTCGTAATCCTTGCCCTGCTCTGTTGGTATTACCCCTGCTTAATGGTACGGAGTCCCTGGTTCTATTCTTGTTTCAGAGACCGGAAATCCTGACAGGTTATCATGACTTTCTTTGGTCGTTCCTGGAAAACGTTGAGATAGTGAATTGAGGCCACGCCCATGTACTCGTACTTTCTTATTCACTAATCATCCTATCTTTCAGTACTGCAGTTATGTAGTCTAACGTACTGAAAACGCATTAAGTAAGCAAGTAGGCCTGTATAGTCCGTATCTGACACTAATAAATTATGTAGTCCAATTTACTCATTCATTCTATCTTTCTTACTAAAGGTCCATTACCTCTTGCAATGCGAGCTCTGTAGTGCTCCCCCTTTCAGTTTCCAGTATCCTCTGTTTTCCTTAAGGTCATCAGCTAGCTGCTTACGCCTTCTTCCTCGTCGTCCCGTCACTTCTATCCTTCCTTCGATATTAGGTAATAGGTACTAATTACATCACAGACCCATTAACCGTGGATGCAAAGATTTTTTGCCGCAATTTATTTTTTGATTGCCCATTAGGCTGTTGAGACAGCACGTAAATAAATATAAATTATTAATATTATACTCTTATCATTTATCCCTATTTTTTCTTGCTAGTTCTCGCCTACTTCTGAAACAGTTGTGCATAACTACAAAGAAAGTTTTTCGGAGCTACCTATTACAAACAAAATCTTATGTTTATTGGACCGTGCATCTTTGTGATAGTTGAAGAATGAAAGACCAACTTGATGTCACTAGCTATTTTATTTCGCTTCTTATGTGCTCAACATGTTTCGGACGTTAATATATCCATCATCAGGAGCTTCCGACTTTGCTGTTGAATTACCACATCGGTTGTTGTGTTCTCGGTTCGTTGTGTGTTGGAGATTTTGGTGCGGCTGGGTTTGAGTGGTGTCCGTGTTGCAGGCTGAAGTTGTGCTTCAGCCTGCAACACGGACACCACTTAAATCCAGCCCTCTTAAAATACAGATCCAAGGTTAACAATGTTCATAGTGCATTCTGGGATCCTAAACGCTTAAGCGCTTGGGATCCCAGAATGCACTATGAACATTACGTCAGGGCTATACGTACGACATGAATATATCAGTCATACTGTATCTGCCTAAAGCTCAAAGTGCTGTATCTCTAATACAGTTGCCTCGCTAGGCGTGCATATGCTGTTTAATCGATTTGTTTGGCTCGTTGAGAACGCGTCACCGTGCGATGGTAAAGAACAGGAAAGATTAACGCTGCCACGAAGTTTCGGGTTTTATCCCGAAATTGCTTCATTCAAGAGGTCAAAATGCCCTGTTATTATCATTCTGTAAGATTTTGAATGTGCTATATCACATAAGAAATACGTCACTTTATGGAATTTATCCATTTTCTCGTGTTGATGATGATGATGATAATGATGATAATAGTAATAACCTTGAAACAACACATTCCTACTCTGTACACTAGTATAATGTGTCAGCGAAACCAACTCGGTAAACTTTCCGGAAAATGTTTATTTAGGATCCAACATCATTCGGCCCAATAGGCATGTTCAGAGATCATAGTATAGCTGGAAGACTGAGAGACCGCTAAATATTAAAATATGAAATATAATAATTAGTATTATTATCTTTTAATGTGTAGTGATATTTTAATCTTTCTGTTATATTCCTATGAACTATGAAGATGGCCGCTAGGCAGAAAGACGTCGCGCCGCAGATAAACATTGCCTGACAGTTGCACTGTGCTGGTTTTACTCTCTAACGCACATCGGTCTTAAATGATGTTATTTTAACTGTTTCTTTTAGCACGAGGACGAGGACCGATCCTGTCTCTAAGACAGTTTTTTTTCAGTCTTTATTACACGATACTGTTTTGAATAAAGCAATGGTCAGTCTCACGAAGTAAATGGTTCCAATTGCGCTGTTCTTGGTTAAGCTTGTTTTGCTTGTGAAGTTTTATTCCGGATGCGCATTATGGCTGCACGTAACCTATTGCTGGCGAAAATGATTACATAAGAATTTATGGATAAACAAGCAGTTTTACTAATCCGTAGGAGTTTAGTGTAAGCAGTCCCCGGGCTAAGGACAGGTAGGCTAACTTCAGCTGGTAGTTGAGAAGTGTAAATCCTTGAGATGTGTAATCTTTGACAGTTCCTGTATTGAGGCCCTATTCCACACTTGGCGCACGTGTCATTTATTAGGGTGATACGAACTTTGAAATTATACATTCAGTTGTAATTAAGAAATTATCGTACATGGTATGATAAACGGCTAAGAACATATATTTTTAATATGTTGACGAAACAGTGCTTTCTTCGGCGTTGCGGTAGAACTCGGGAATAATTCAAGAACGTTAAACTATGTATATTCCGAAGAAGCAATTCCAGCCATGTGCAGTATACGAGGTGCATGCAAACCGGTTCTGTGCCATTTAACTGTGCTGAACGATGCGTTGAAAGACCATGGAGAAATGTGATGGATTTAGTTTCACCTGTTACCACGTAAGTGGTTGTGTCATTTACAATATCGGTGCCACGTCTTGAAACCCCGGCTTCGATATTTCGTTTCATTTTCACTGGATATCAAAATAATTTTTATTCTTTTCACATCAACTAATTCAAATATGTTGATAGTCTTTCTTCTACCAGGCAAGGTTTGTAAGTGACAGGTGGTTGAAGTTTGAAAAAAACTGTATTTACATTGTATATCAGAGAGTACATACATTGCCTAAAAAGTGACAGTGGTTTACTTTCTTATATCTTGCCTGTGGAACGTATCCTCTTGAGTGTCCAGCGATAAACAACAAGGACACTGGGACTCCACTTGCCTCGGTACCACTTCACATAACTGGTCTTCAGATTTTACGTCCTGTGTTAAATGTCTTACTTGCGGCCCAACAAATACCCCTTCTTTTATTTTGGCATCACTTCTCCTGGGAGACATTTTTCAAATACACGAATGCAACGCTACTTTGATCATTGCCTTGGCGAAATTTTTTATGAGTCTAAGTTTGATGTGCTGCGGTGGTAAATAAACTTTTCATTTTTGACGAGGGGAGTATTTACCACTTTCTTTTGTCCTGGAATAAGAGATTCTCGTTTAGGTTACTGTTTTTGGTTGTAATTATGTTTTCTGTCCCTATTATCCCACCCTGTTGAAATACAAGGGGCAAATAAGTGTTGGAAATCATTTAAAACGAACATTTTCTTCTGCAGGGAGTAGAAATTTCCGTGTACCTTGGGGAGGGGCGATATCTGGGGATCCTTTTTAACTCCACTTCAGGCTTTAGGACTTGCATTCTTTTTTTCTTTTTTTTAAGTTGGCGAAGTGTATTTACTGTATCAACGAAGCAACCCTTGCCGTGTTTAGTTCAGCGAAGGGGTGTACAGAACGAGGATTTATGGAATACGGTCTTATCGATTTTGGCTACCTTTCACTCTTACAGATTTATTCTAAGGGATCCTTCTTCGTCAGTTTAGTTTAACCTTTTGGCGCCGGAATTATTTTTTTTTTTAATTTTAGCACACACTGTATATGAAATGTGAATAATACAGGAACCAAATACGTTAGAATTATGAAACAAACTGCATTTCGAAGAGAAAGAAACGGAGAGTATACACCATGTTAAAAATATTCAGTACACTATATGTTGAATAAATATATAAAATGCAACTTTGAAGGTTAGCAGTGCGGTACATCAACTATAGTTGACGTAAGGCGTCTAAAAGTTAATAAAGCACAATTGAACGAACGTAATCATTTCATTTATAGGCCTGTACCACGTATGCCTATAAGAACTGCTTTGAGGTAGACATCCGGATACAGCAAACTTGCAAACTCCGGTTCATGACTGCAGGATGGCAGCGAATTCATGCAGCAACCAGCGATCCTGTTGACAAGAGTTGGAGCCAAGGATTCCAAATTGTCGACAGCACCAAATCGCAGAGAAAATGCTGTTCAAAACTGAGCCATTGGTTTACGTGGGGAATGTAAGGTCACGGTCGTCGGGGTTTGAAGCTTGGGTCTCCTGTCGAGTTGTGACCTTTATGCGTGCACGTATTTTTGTGGCTGAAAGCCAAATATACCAAGCTCTCTCACAAAGGCCAGACGTTAAAAAAATTCTTTAACGAGGCCGAAAATAGTAACGTAATAAAAAAATGTGTCATAAAATGTTAAATAAAAAGCAATACAAAAACAAAGTGTCTGAGCACGAGAGAGATTATTTTCATAACATGAGGGGAGAACGTGCAGTAACATCGGCACGAATAAACAAAAGAAATAGCAAGGGGACAAAAAATTGCCTATATTCAGTGCGTAATTGTGTTATTATGTTTTATAGGTAGCCCATTGCGTGCTGACATATGCCTATATATATATAAAGAGGTTTCGATAGCGCGGTTGTGCTTTGCTTGAGACCGGACTTTGTTTTTCTTGATGTGGGAGATGTTCCAGCCCAACAAGGTCGCATGATTTTTAACTTAGTTAGGTGCGATCGGCTCGTTGAGGATCGTTTGAAGAGAAGTTGTATTTAGAGACATTAAAATTGAAATTTAAATACACAAGGACAGTAATGTAATGTGTGTGTGGGTACGTAGGTGCTGTGAGGCAAGTGCAGCACACATTACATGGAATTAAAAAAAGGTGGCCGTTGGGGGGGGGGGTGCAGGGCGCTCATTAATTTCGCGGAATGTTTTGCAGAAATTGTGAAATAAGGAATGGTAAAAGAGACGTACGTGGCACATTGACTGTCGTCAGTGATCTCGTTGGCAGGGAAACGAGGGACACATTCTTCGCACATGGCCTGCATGCGGGGCGTATAGGATAATGAGACACCCTAGACGCGTGTGTTCTGAAGTATTTGATACATTTGTCACTTATGTTCCTCTTACACGTTTCGACCTCTATAAGGTTATCATCAGGGAGTTTTGTTGGATCAAATAGTGTACAATCGATATATTGCACGAATTATGGATTACGTTGAAATAATGTGTTGCCCAGGTTATACCATTTGAAATCGGTGTTGGGATTTTAACACCTCAGATTATCGCAGTGACCTAATATCATGATGGCAAAGATAACTGTAAAATGCGAAGACGGCTTGCGTTTTTAACATCCCGGCCTTTAAAATGTGACGCCGTTTACATTGGTGTCATAGCACTGTTTCATCCACCCTCAGGATAGTTAAAGAAGTACCGCTGTTGGGCTATCTTGAATATGGAGGCAGTAAAGTGACCCGAAACGTCATGCCAATGTACCAGCGTGTTCTGCGTCATATCCCATATACTCGGATTGTTAATTAATCATCATCATCTGCTGTAAGAACCTCATCTCGACCTCAGTTTTTTCCCCCTTCCGTCGTGATGTACACGTGGATTATACACGTGTTTGCTGCATTAACATGCACGATTGGTCTGCTTGACTCTGTTATTGAACGTGGCCGTCTAGTGGGTAGTGGGTGGCACTGCGTTTTCAGAAGGTCCACAGTTCAAATATTGATTCGAAGTCTGGCTATCATGACGGAGTAGGAATTAGCGGATTTTTTCATCCCCTGTAGGAAATTTAAAGATTTCGTTTCAAATTAAAAAGTGGTCGCTTTCTTCCATATGTTTTCTAGTTTACTATTTGCTCATCGGACCGTCTGATCAACTGGCGGTGTCCCTTAATGAAAGCGCCAATTTGTCTATAGACTTTTTCTTCAAGTACGTGTTCTGGATATAGTGATCCAGGAATTTCCAGGCTAACGGATCGTTTACGGATACCCGCCGTGCTTGACGTGGGCAGCAGGGTTGCGCGTGTTTGAATATAAACGTTTCAGTTTCTGTTTGAACACACTTAATTTTCGTATGGCACGCGTAAAACTCGACACATTATCACCTTAAAATAATGTGCATAAGATGCCAAATGTGAAACGTTTCTTTCAATACACGTGCAATTGCGCCGACAGTGACTTACGATATGTGACGGTATTTTATTCATTTGACGCATCATCCTGTAGCAGGTGTGTCAAACCCACGGGTTGCTAGTTCATTTTACGCGGTCTTCGCACTGAAATAATTATAATTACAGACTGTGCACGGCGCAGCGTGGACGATTGTTTTGATTTATGTGCTTTAAACTGTAGCAGGCCGTGGAGGCTCAAAGAGGTACCCTACCCACGTGTGGTAATGTAGAGTGCGTTCGGGAAGTCGCTGTGCACTTAAGGCTACGGTGGCGTCCAGTTGAAATGTGATGGCACACCTTGACGCACGGGAGGGGAAGTTCGGAAAGTCGCTGATGCGCTTACAAAAGATGTCATTTTCCCGTGGGTCACCCTGTATATGTCGTAACCTGAAGTTTGAAATTATTTTGCGGTTTTTACATTAATAAAATAATACAGGAATTCAAAACAGTGATAAAGAAGGGTATACAACTAAATAACAGGAAATTAGTGAATACGACACTTTATGCTGACGACCAGATTTTAATGGCTACATCAGAAAGATGGTTTACAAACAATGGCACACCATTTGAACCTTATAGCAAGAAAATATAAAATACCATATCTAGTACAAAAACAAAATCAATGGCGATGTGGAGGAACCACATACAGAGGGTAAAAATTGTGATAAACGACAATATTATTGAACAAGTAACAGATTTTAAATACTTGGGGTATCGCATACAGAATACAGAAGTGATTTAGAAGATAAATTGCAAACATACAACAAAATAAACGGAGCTATACGGAGACATTTTGGAAAACAAATGAACAAAGAAACAAAGTTAAGAACTCACAACATTACAGCTAAAGCAG
>Ga0123354_10013086_pt1 | contig 12860 bp, 6 predicted proteins | sample TergutLab28metaG_2_FD_97872 | JGI IMG/M metagenome (GOLD analysis project Ga0123354, IMG submission 97872) | Labiotermes labralis P4 segment gut microbial communities from Petit-Saut dam, French Guiana - Lab288 P4 | ecosystem: Host-associated > Arthropoda: Insects > Digestive system > Gut ...
CGCTAATTGCATAGTTTGACAATTTATATCCCTATGTTTTGTAAGAGTTGATTTGATTTAATTATAGGTATATTTTACGCACACGCGATCAATGTGGCTCCATATTCCATAAAACGGACAAGTGGCAGGCTCTTGTTAATGCGGTATTGATTAGCTTTTCAAGAAATACTCTTTTAAAAATAGTTATTTGTTTCCTTATTTATGTATCAGTCTGTTGGGTACGACCTTGTGTAATTTTATTTAAATGTTATTCCTCAGTTACTGTGAATGTAATGCAATGACACGTAGATTCAATTTTCCGGAGATTTTATGTCGCGTCATCTGGTAAATACACAGTTAGCGACGTTTGGATGGGTCTTAGGGCTTCTGTCGTCATGGCCAAACTTTCTAAGTGTCGGGACTTCCTGGTCGTGAAGACGTTCCCAGTAGTTTTGACGTGCTTGACCATGGAGCTGAAGGCACTACCATCGTCAGAAACTAGAGTAACAATCTACCAGTAAACACGGCGTAACTTCGCAGAAGACTTGAATATTTAACAACACCGTCGTGAGAACCTAGAATATCGCTGTAACGTGACACATTCATAGATAACAAACACGCACACCCGTCAGTTGTGAGTCAGACACATAGAGAGAGGCTGCTCTTAAATATAGCTTCATATTTTTTCAGATCCTCGCCGGAAATATGAGGGAAATGGTGCGTCTTAATTGAGCACTGGACTGATGACGGAGAAGGAAACTCTTATTAGAGTCATATCGGACATACAATTCCTTGCCGGTACAGTCAGTTCTCGTTTTGCGAAGCTACGCGTTATGAAATATCGCTCGTAATGAAATTCTACGAGGAAAACGAAGCGCATAATTTGTGCTTGACTTCTCATGTGACCTCGAACTCACTCATGCGAAATCTTACCAATAAATGAAGTTCCTTGAATTACCAAGCCAATGTGGATGAAAATGAAAGCAAGGAAATTAAATAATAGCAAATTAACAACCGTAAATCATAACTTTATAAAATTGGTAAGTTAACCAATTACATTTTTCGGCCGTCTAGGGGCCATCTTCAGGCTGATGTTTCAAAACATCAGCCTGAAGATGGCGTTGTCTGCTTTAAGACAATTAGATCTATTTCTATTGGTCTTTCTAGTTTGGCTGTTTTCATCTGTTGACTCATGCGTTATTTAGTCCTTGATTATTTGTTTGTGCTGTTGGTGTCATTCATTCTGTGGGGGGACTCGCAGGATATTCATTTTATAGGTGGCTTACCTATTTATAAACTTTTACTTTTTCGTGTTTAATGGTTTTTAATTTTGCTGTTTGTGCAATAATATTCTTGGCTGGATTTTATTCTAAGGATTTTATTTTTCAGATGTTTTCTATGAGATATGTGAATAGATTTGTTTTTTGTTATTGTTTGTGTCTACTGGTTTAATGGTTTATTCTCCAACACAACGGGATGAATGAAGGTAAGTAAGAAAAGCATTTGGAACCTTTGACTCTTTGAACTTCAAAATGATAAGTTTAATCTTAATCCAGTTTTATTTTAAACCCGTGATAATGGCCAAAAATCAACGGAATAAATTATATCAAACGTAATATGTCACTGTAGTTGTACAGGAATACAGGACGGCGATAGGCCGATGTGTTTATTGCCTTTATACCTTGCATCTGATATTTCCGTTGCTAATATACTTTGGTTACAGGCGACAAAATTGTTTTTATTTATAATTCCTTCGATAATTTTTCAATCTTATTCAATAATTTGGCAACCTAACTCCCAACTGTATCCTTGCGATTAAGGGAAATGGCAACTCACGTATGGAATTTCAGTTCACGAACGTTCTGTAAGAACGTAAGAATTCATAAGAAAGGAAAAATGCATGTAGCTTTTTGTTATGCACAGGTGGGCACGACCGTAAAAGTAAAGAAAATTGCAGCCGTTTTACAAATGGGTCATTTACCTCCTTTACACCTTATTAGTCTTCAGTGTTAATTTATTGCAGAACTGTTGATAATAGGGTAGTGTGTGATATCATATTTTGACAAAGTAATGCCTTAGACTTAGAAATATTTTTACGTAAACTTTAAAAAAATTATGGCGTACATTATATAATACACAGGCTTGTATAGCGTATGTGACAACAGTCTATACAATATAATATCTTATTTCCTGTGCCATGGAAAATATTGAGTTCTGACTTTAAGTAAAACATGGTTTATTCTGAACTGGTATCGCTCACAGTTAAATTCTTAAGAAACTTTAGTTTAGACTGCGAGTTAAATAACAAGCTAACTGAATTAACCAACTGATTAAGCAAATAAGTAACTAAAACCCAGAAGCTACGTTTAGCGGATTGTCGCCATATTCACACAGCGAAGACCTCAAAGTAATCGCCAGACGATAAATACGAGATTGGCGGTGGTCACAATGGTAATCATGCGGAATTTCTCCGTGTATTTGTATCATCATCTGAGTATTATTCCACCGTGCTCCATACTTATCCTTCTGTCGTTTTGGCTGATGCAATTTACCGACTAACGGCCGCAGTCTCAAGGGGCTGAGTCCTGCCGCAACCCAATAATCAAAGAAATTACGAATACCCAACACAGTGGAGCAAAGTCCTTCTTCAGAAATGAAAATTCGTGCGGATCCTGAACTTACCTGTCGTTATATTGAAGTCGTACTTATATTACCGTGTTCACAAGGCTCGCCACTGCTTATCAAACATCCTGTTTAATACCATAGACGCTTATCTCTTCAAAGTTTTGTTTCCTGCAGGTAATCCAACAAGAGTTTTTACGTGTATAGCATTACATTTCCGGCTTATTTAAGTCTCGTCCTACATTTTTCATTCCACATTGCAGCCGAAGCTTGCAAACGGACGGACAGACACGGACTCTACAATTAATTCGTATTATACGTTTCGTTCAATGAATGCGTGATGAGAAAACTTGTGAGCAGTTACCACCCTCCGCGAAGCGTCTTGTAACCTCTCTGAATGAAGAATGTCCCTGATTAAAGGTTTTGAAATTAATCAGTATTTTTTATCAGCCTCGTTGTGTACATAACCGTTTTCCTTTCCTACTTGTATTGGACGAATTTGGTAATCTAAAATGCATACAAAGGACGAGGTAATAGGGGAATTGAGAAAACTAAATAATGAGGAGCTTAATGATCTGTATCCTTACCCATTATTTTTCGGGTAATCAAGTCGAGAATAATGGGGTGGGTAGGACGTGTAGCACGTATGGGGGAAAGTATAAATGTTTACAGGATTTTGGGGAAACCTGAGGGAAAGAGACCACTTGTAAGACCCAGGCATAGATGGGAGGATAATATTAAGATGGATCTTCACGAAGTGGGATGTGAGGGTATGGACTGGATCTAGCTGGCTCAGGAGAGGGATAGGTGGCGGGCACGTGTGAATGCGGTAATGCACCTTCGGGTTCCATAAAATGAGGGGAATTTCTTGAATACCTGATAACCGGTTAGCTTCTAAAGAAGTACTCTGCTCAATGGAGTAAATAAATAAGCAAAATGCATAAAGCCATTCTTAAATCGTTATTCAGATTCTTAAGAAATAAAAATTTCTACGTGCTGATCAAATTCCGGCAGAATTTATTCAACCAGGTGGAAATAATTAAGCTGTCAGTTTTAGAAAGAATTACCTCAGCAGTGGCAACATTTAGTATTACAGATCCATTTATATAACACGTGTACTGGAACAGCAATCATCGCGGATTGTCACTCTTTAACTATTTCATACATCGCATTTTCCGCTATCTTGCTTCCTGGAAAAAATATCGTGTGTTCGAAACTGCTGAACATAGTGTGCCTCAAGTCATGTGTGTCATGTGTACGTGTTAGATATCAGCAGCGAGTTTGAGTGCAGTGGTACAGTCAGCCCATATTGCATATCACGAATTTATAAGATATGAATTAGAAAATTAGTTTTTATCTTTCCATTTAAACTTGGTGTAAGGATGTATGAAACTAGTTAGGATATTTTGAGTGTGATTAAACTAAACTTAACTGGTAATGAAGTCCGTGTAGGTAAAATTTGTCTGGTGAATTTGTTTGTTTAGAGCGGTCTGCAAAAACTAAACCTTTAATAGAAACCAATGCAAGAGCAATTAATCTGGTTAATTAAACAGAAATATGCGGTATTTCGAAACGTCTGTAACTCTTTACCAATCTTCATGGCGAGATAAATCAGAAGACTTGAAGCTTCAGTAATACCGCTGTGAGAACCGCCAAACTCATGTGTACGAAAAGTGTATCTGACGAGACAACACTAGTAGAAGTGCTCAAATTTCGGTGTCGCGGTTAGTTGAACTGCACTACAAGCCGGAAGGTCGCGGGTTCGATTCCTGATGTGATCATTGGGATTTTTCATTGACTAATCCTATCGACCGCTCTACGGCCCTGAGATCGACTCGACCTCCAACAGAAATAAGTACCAGAATGTCTTCTAGGGGTGAAGGCGGCCGGTGCGTAGTGTTGACAATTGTGGCACCTTCATGTGTTGATTGTCTAGGAATTCTGGGAGCCTCAACCTCCTGGAGCCCTCAGGGCCTGTCCAGGCTTACCTTTAATTGTAACATAAACGAAATGAAAATAAAGCAGGTATAAAACTAGTGTTTTATAAAGCTGTAACATAAAGCGTGCGAAGATTTTGAAATTTAGAAATATACATGAGCGTATTGCTTAATGATGGTACAGAGACCTTGAAAGAGTTCCGAAGAGTAATGCGGATTTTGTGCTGTTGACGTGTTGTATCCGTTGCGGACCCGATGAGGAACGTAACTTAGATGTTTTTTCCAGGGAGGACGTAGCTCGTAACTCTGGTTAAGACCGGGAGTCGGGCAGGCCGCACACACTCTCAATAATCCCTAAGCAGAATATATTGGAGTTTTATTGTGCAAGAGTATAGAGTAATTGCATTTACAACTGAAATGTATCAGTGAAAATTCTCGCCAGTGGAGTCTTCATTTCTGTTTGTACTCACTGAATGTCCAGCTTCGGACTCTGCTTCTCAGACACAGTTCGAGCTGCGCAGCAGACTGCTCCCGCAGAACAAAAGCAACTATTGTTACATGTGTTGCTCCACACACTGGTCTTGCGATACACTTAACGATTCCAGTTATAAATAAAAGAAATTGAAGGAGATTATATTCCTCCCATGCCTGGTCTTAAGAGAGGCGAGAACTAAGCATGAGTAAATTTAGCCTAATACTAACATACAGTACATGTATGAATGCTAAAAGAAAACCACAATAAAAAAATCAATGTGTGTCAACTACACAACAGACGCCCAAAGCAACAGTAAAACACCATAGATTTTGTATATTATTTATTTTTATTGTAAAATACCTGTCGGGCATCACTTTTCACATTGAAATATATTACAACCATTGAATAAAAAATAACGAACTATTGCGAGAATATGAAGTTTAGGTTAAGAATAACTATTGTAAAACAGAGCAAAACCTTTACTGATTGCAAGAAAAGTCGGAAATTATGTTACAAAACACACAGTAACTATAAAAATATCAATCCAAAAGTGACTTTGTTTGGCTTTAGAATTAGAATGATTAGGTACAATTTGTATACAGGCTTGCAGCATTAGGCAAAAGAATTTAGATTAATTCTTTGAAGGATCAGTGGTTACTGTGTGTACCACGTGATTTAACTTTGATAAAAATTTTATGTTCTGCTCAGAAAGTTTATGTATGTGTTTTCTAAGACTGTCAGTACAAACAGCGATTATTTCCCTCTACAGTATTCAGTGGTTAGTTATTTTAATAGAATTTATGGGTGCTTTGTTTGAAGTATACAGATTGTTAAATATTTGTTACGTGAAATTTGCACTTCATATAATGTAGAGTTCTTCGTCTTTTTTCTCTTTGTTTCTCTTAATGCTCCAAACGGTTACAGGAATTTACTCAATTAATACACCAACTAATGAACTTATATAAAAGTTACACACTAAAACACTAAAACTGCTCCGACATGTTTCGGTCCTAAGACCATCATCAGGGAGCTGTATTTTCCTCGCTAAAGTCACATTAAAAATAGTCACTGATTAACTCCGTTGTACTAATAGTATGTTGTGGCAGCAAGCCGTGTTGTGTAAGGTTATGTTGCGAAGAGTGCCCTGCAGGGCAATATATTATTAAAAAAAACTTTTGCATCCCGTGCTACAGTTTACATTATTGATGCATTCAGTCATGTAAAACCTACTTCGAATCGTCTTTAGTGTAATTTTAGTGTTTTAAACGTCGCTCTGCTCTTGACATATCCCCACCATTCTGCACCGAACAGTGCGATACTACAAGTGTAAGATTTACCTGATATAATCAACATTATTTTTTTATTTCCTAATTAGAAGTACCAGAATATTTGTAACAATATCAGTTAGATTTCAAAATACTTAAAACTCTGTCATTAACCAATGTCTTTACGTCTATAGCCCACATGAAGTCAAAGTGGTTGAATTCCAGAAGACCAATTTCCTCGTACTCCGAGTTAGGCAGCTTCTGATGCAGCAGTTTGGCGTCCTGTAAAATGGCATAAATCCATTTATAGATGCCTGGAAATTAGTTTGCAAGGAGGCGGAATACTTGATTTTATATCACAGTTCATTAGTCATGTAATGGGAGAGTACTGTTGTCACACATGAGACGAAGGCAAGATGGACGTCTGAAGTCCTCAGTGTGGAACTAGCACACTCCTGCGAAATGTTGGTAAATATGTATCATTCGAAAAGGTCAAACATAAAAAAAGACTTAAATATAACCAATTCAAAACAACAGATTTCGCCTGTTAAATAGGTGTAAAGTGAATAATTAACATTTTCAACAATTCCTTTTGGAGGAGAAAGTTTGCTGTTCCTTTCGAGTTCTTCAGAGAACTGTTTCTCAGTAATTATAAATTTTAAGAACAATGTTTAATTTACTTCAGTGCGTTTGCATTTGAATCAGGATGTTTCCCTGCATGTTGTTACCCATGCAGTAAAAGAAGGTGTCTCTTTCTGCCATTCGTGGCCATAACTGATTGGGAAATAAAGATAGCAGCAAGAAATTTTGAAAGTAGTTGCAAGAAGGTAGTGGAATGTCCCTTGTCCAACATAATCACAGTCGGTTCATTGGATGCCTTATCGGGGCACAGAATTTCCACACAGTGGAATGACGGTTTGCAATTCAACATCAGCAAAACAGTCGACATGTACATCATATGAAAGATCTCGCAGCAGAGAGTGTGTACAGCATGCAGAAGGAGGTCTTTAATCGGCAGTAAAGCGGAAGGGGTGTACGGCTAAGAACCAGTCAATTCTTATCACGCTCGAGGAATTCCAGCGCACAGTTGCAAGAATGCAGGAAGGCGAATCACGATAAGATGAACAGAGAAAATGGATGGGAAAGGAATACACAAGAAAAGAAATAAAAAATATAGAGCGGGGTTAAGGAGGGGAAGAAAGAATTCATGTTTCTCTTTATGTTTTGACTGGTGATGCGCTATGTAGAGTAGTTTATGTAAACGGGGTGTACATTGTCGGTGTCTTCTAACAACGCTCTTAGGAGCTCTCTGGTTGAAGCGGAAAGGTCAGACTGCTTCCAGCTTGCTCAGCGTTAGTATCTTAAATTCATGATAAAGTAAAAGAAGAAAGGCCTTTTATGGTAATTCAAGGTCACTTTCTTTAGTATGGAACTGCACTCAAATATTTTTTTGTTTGTACATTCAAATTATTAGCACGTATACAACAATTAGTTTTTATTGTTAAGACAAACACTCAATTTTGTGTAACGTATGTTGGTGTAGATAAGAAAACATTTCCTACTGGTTTTTTTTCTTACCTCAGGAGATGCCAACCAGTCGTTACGGCCCACGATAAGGCTTACAAAAGAGCTGATGATAGATAAATTATAATCTGGCGGATTTAAGCTCCCATACTTGTACAGATTAGCCAAGCCATAATCATATTGTCTGAAGCTGCCTGGAAAAGAAATACATATTTTGTCGGTCAATGTTCAATTAAACGTTAATTTAAAGGCACAATCTGACATCACAGTAAGTTTTACTGTCGGCACTCATTTCGATATCGCAACACATGCAGTCTTGTGCATCAATTTATGACAGCCACAATTTAATTTGGTATATCTTGGGTCTCATCCAAAGCAATTGATTTTTTGTGGTAAAGTAAATAGTCGACTTTTATGGAACGATAGCTGTGTTAGGGTCACAACGAGAACAAATGTCATTCTGTCTCTTCGCAGAAGTTTACAGTATCGATTTGACAGGATTGAAATCCCGCATTTTGTGTAGAACGCATTTGTTGGCGTCCTTCGGCGGTTCGCTGTGTAGATGCGTAAAGTAATCCGAGTGAATCTGCTATTAGCCCAGTGATTTAATTCGACCAAAGACTTTGTGGAATGTGGAAACCAGATTAGCTGAGTCGATATAGTGACCAGACGACAGGCTGGACGTCTGAGGAATATTGTTTCAATTCCCACCAGGGTTACTGCATTTTTTCGTGGACTTAATGCAAAGGAAGCGTGAAGCTAAGAACTCTCTTCCACCTAGTGCCGAGGTTAAAAATGTTTAGAGGCATATCTTCACTCCCCAGTACGCCTTTTGACACGCACACTGAAGACTGTACCTGTCTGAAAGTTACTTCATGAGCTCAGAAAATTTCCCACTGCGGAAGTTGCCATCTAATTCGAAGCCTTGTGTCAAGAGTTGCAGATCCTGGAGACTTGGGCACGCGAATATCAAAATGTCTCACTGATGTCACTAGTTATAATTTATTTATTCACGAAGGCTATTTAGTGAGAAACAAGGGTTATATTTTTAATGAAGCTCTTTGAGCTTCCAGGCGGCTGTTCAAACAGGACAGCAAATATGTCTTTTATTCCTATATCGGTTTGGTGCCCAAAAAATTGAAATTTCAAAGACATTTATTCGGGTTCGGTACGTCGTACAGGAACTTGTATATAGTGGCCGGTGTCGAGAGGAGAACGCACAATGTACATCTTTTTTCCTTGCTCAGAATACCATAGCCGGTCGCGGGATGTTCCAATGAAAGAAAGCCTTCTGTGCGATAAAACTTCTATGTTAGATGAGAAGGTAATTGAAAGGCCGTACTTTAATGCCTAGGAAATTTGTTTTGAAATGCTTAAACCACGTTTTACGTTCGTCGAAACGGCCCAAGTGAATATGGGCTCAGATATGAGGGAGATACAGACGTTCATCGCTTAACGACGGGGATACGTTCTGAGAAATGCGTCGTTAGGCGATTTCTTCGTTGTGCGAACGTGTACTTACACAAACCTAGATAGTATAGTATAGTCTACTACACACCTAGGCTATGTGGTATAACCTATTGCTCCTTAGGCTACAAACCTGTACAGCATGTTACTGTACTGAATACTGTAGACAAATGTAACACAATGGTATTATAAAAGAATGTTACAACATTATATTATAATATAATATTGTAATATCATATTATAATATTAAAATCTTAAAAGACCACTGTCGTATATGCAGTCTGTCGTTGACGGAAACGTCGTTATTCGGCGCATACATGTAGTAGTATAACATGTTTAGGTAATGTTGACGTTGGCTTCGTACCTGATTTCAGAAGCTGCACATAATGCCTCCAGGCCTTCGTTGAAGATCCAGCAGGAAAGTAGTGAAGAATTGTGGGTAGGATTGTCTGTAGTAATTGAAATGGATGTACTTTGAGTAACTTAACTTTAAAACAGTAACAAGGCAGGCATTGTACTTATAACGTAATATTGAGTCTCGCTATCCAACAATTGTTACCGTGGCAAAGCAGTAAGTATTACATATCATAAGTGTGTGCTTGTAGCCTAAGTTATCCAGCAGGCAAAATGTCCATGCGCCTTTTTATATAGTCATGTGTCCTGTCCGGATCTACCACGTTTTTCCACATTATCTCACAAACAGCACGAGTTTATGGGAAAAGTTATCGAATGAAAAATGTGTTTTGAATTCCTCGGCAACTTTTTCTGAAACATTTCTCAACCTAAGAAGAATTCAGCGCGATATTATCATAAATGTACATAGGACTGTGTGAAGTACCGTTATTCTTGTGAGAATATTAATGAAACGTGAATTTACTGGACATATTTCGACAAAATTCTCAAATATCAAATTTTACGAAAATCTGTGCATTGGGAATCGAGTTGTTCCATGCGGACGGACAGACGGACAGATAGACCTGACGATGCTAATAGCCGCTTTTCGTAATTTTGTGAACGCACCTAAAAGCAGAATCGTTATCTTTATCAACACAATGTCTACAAAGGCAGATGCTCGAGAACTCAAAATAGGATGTATGTACGTAAGCTGACATATTCCCTAGGGACAGCAACGATATAGACCTAAATACAGATAGTTTCATTGCATCAATTTTTATTTGAAAGTAAAAGAGAGATAGCTCACAATAAAGTGCTCTACTTACTCCTTCTAACATACTCTCTAACGCTACTTCAGATATTTGGGAGCGTACTATGAGAAGCGCCGTTTAAGAGTGGAAGATTTTACCACAACTGAAGGCGATCAGCCATCTGCATATTGAATGTATTCATGAGATTTTGATTTCTTAAAATAAGTGACTGATTGCCCCAGAACAAAATCACATAGGATACTGTCTTTATCCATTTGTTTTTTTATTTGTTGTCTTACTGTTAAAGGTAGTTTTTTTTAGGTGTTTTCGCAAAATTGGGAAAAACGATTATTAGTTTCTTCATGTCTGTTTGCCCGTCCGCGCAGAACAACTCGGCTACCACTCTAGGGATTTTCATGTGATTTTTGAGGATTTTTTCGAAAACCTTTTAAGAAAATTCAACTTCCATAAAATCAGCTAAGAATATCGGGTACTTGATGTCAAGACCTATGTACATTTTTTATGATATCTCGCTGAATTTTTCTTAGTATAAGAAATGTTTCAGTTACAGTTGTAGAGAAAACCGGAACACACATTTTAAGTTCTATGATTTGTTTTTACGAAAATTGCGCCGTTTGCGTTATAACGAGGAAAAATATGGTAGATCCAAGCAGGCCAGAGATGACAATGTAATTCGCCGTGTAGAAGGCTACAAACAGAAACTCAGAATGTGCAATGGATATTGCTTTTCCAAGTTTACACGAACGCGCCTCAATGTTACATTTTACGTGCATTGCCTGTCTTATTGAAAATTGGTTTCACTTTATTACATGCGAGTCGTTTGTAACTTCGACCATAATACAGCTTATTGCTTTGTTTGGGCTATTAGATTAACCCTTTACCTGCTAACATGGAGAATATTGTGAGCTCCGAATAATGCTAGCAAATGGCAGATAGGATTAAACTCGGCGTTTAAATGGTTAATAATGAGGAATTGGCCTATTTGTTTCATCAGACCTTCATAAAACTGACTATAGGCCAATATAAGTAATACTCGGAGAATTATAGAGCCTGGGGGCTTAAAAAAAGTTAGACTGACTGCATAGATTTCCTCTGGCGGAACGGGCCTTTAATCACTTCTTTGCCTTTTTTATTGCAGCGGTAAGAAACGTACTGCAGTCGTCCAGTCACACATTTATAAAGCCGTACCAATGTCTAAATAATGCGCCCCCAACCTGTTTATGCCAAAAGGATACACCCGTTAATGTGTGCTGGCTCGCGGTCGGCACTTGGAAAAACACATTGCAGCAAGTGATGTATCAAACCGTTTATATTATTGCGTACATTTTACAGTATATACATTATTTATATAAGTGGCCGCGGGCCGCATAATAGAACCTGGCAGGGGGCGGGCTGGAGACCCCTGTTCTGCATGATCCCTAATCTCAACAATTGTAAGGTTAAGACAGTCACAACTGCAGTCGATGAAGCTGAAGACGAAAGCTTCTGATCCGAACATGAAATACAAATGAGGCCCGATCCGCAGTATAGGGACATTCATGCTCCAGTCAAGATCTGGTCGTATATTATTCACTGCGTTTAGATAGAACGGTCCACGCCAACGATGAGGTTCAAGGTTCGACACTCTTACTCAAAAACAACGAGAAAATTTCACCAGCTCTTGCCTGGAAAGTGTACTTTCCCATAATGAGAATCCTAACCATGTGTTTGTGTGCATGTGGAAATTTTGTCAATTGTACGTGATTATGGAGCTTCTAAGGCCTGTCCAGTTGAACACAGGTTACGACTGTTGTAACAATGCCAAGGGATTATTAAACAATTACTTCGTATGAAATAGTGCTTGAATATTTTGTTTAAAGAGGGATTCACTTACTTGGTTGAGCTGTTTGGAGTTGAAGCCACCTATTTGAAAAAGCAGGTTTGTGCACATTGTCTGCGTAATGGTCGCTGTGTTACAGAACGATCCGATGAGTCCATTAGACAGTTTATTTGGAAAAAATGGCAAGTTGGATACCATATCAAACACTGCCTGAAACAGATTTTAAAAGTGCTGTACAGAATATATTAAAATTTATGAAATAAAATTAGTGTCAAGACACTGGAAAGTAGAGACACGTACAGGTTTGGGGGGAATAGGGTAGGAAGTCTTTACGCGGAGTTCTGAGGTTATACACTAAAAGGTTTGGTGTTTGCTAGGACAACAGCGGGACATAGGCTTTTTTGAAGACTCTCTGAGACTTCTCTATTACGTGAAAAGGTAAGTCAGTCCCGTTACAGGCCTGGACAGGCCCGGGGGGTTCCAGGAAGTTAGATTTCGTGACAACGGTACAGGATGGTGGTAGGTTGTCAGCCTTAAGCACCGGATGCCTTTACCCCCAGGAAATACTTCTGGTATTCATTTCTGTTAGAAGCTGAGTCGATCCGA
>Ga0123354_10013087_pt1 | contig 12860 bp, 15 predicted proteins | sample TergutLab28metaG_2_FD_97872 | JGI IMG/M metagenome (GOLD analysis project Ga0123354, IMG submission 97872) | Labiotermes labralis P4 segment gut microbial communities from Petit-Saut dam, French Guiana - Lab288 P4 | ecosystem: Host-associated > Arthropoda: Insects > Digestive system > Gut ...
AACAATAGAAGGAAGGAGACAGTGTTTTGGTGCCCCGAATGTGAAGCAGCCCTATGTGTTGAAGAAAGTTTCAAGGCATTTCACACCAAGTTAAATTTTTAAGGTAAGATTTGATTGGATATTTGAAAAGCTTAGACATTCCTAAATATTTTGTTTCAAGTTTCATCGAAATCCAACCATTATTAACAAGACTACATTATTTTGAATAGACTCCTGCACAATTCAGCTCAAAATTTAAATGCCCCATAGAAAAACCTTCCCACATCACAGTATGAACTGGGGTTTAAATGCCCCCACTCTGAAGGTTTAATGAAGTTTCAGACTGTGATATGGCACCAAGTCTTGACTGATGTTTCACAGAAGTCTGCTGCCTCCATCTTCAAAGTCTACACAGAAACAGTGTAACATGACTGAAATCTTGAATCTTCATGAACACCACTACAAGAATTTCAAACTTGATACTTAACCTTAAATGTGAAAAATGGGAAAGACTTTGGACTAAGATCTGTATCCGTGAGTTCAGACAAGTAGGTGCGAGCGAAGGGTCCCATCACACAGATGGCTGTGTACATGGAGGTGACATCTGACAAAGAAACTGAACCATCAGTGGGGAGGTGTCTTTGTAGCCATGCCTTGCAGCGTGTCTGTTGAATGGTAGGTGCTATCATCATGTAACTGCAACAGAACATGAAAAATATATCTAAATGCCTCAATGCAGGGTACCATAAATTTTCTTTCAATCTAGGTGCCAACTCAAAAACTCAGAAGCCAGACTTTTTCTCTCTTTTGATTTATGCTGCAGTGACTAACAGACTTAAACCATGCACTACTGCTCTTTCTCATGTTGTTGAACAATGTACGTAGACACAACATAAGCACCTACCCCTCCAAATACTGCTCCCTTTATCTCCCTCTCTGTCTTCCAGCAAATCACAGTAAACATGCTAGGAGTTCTCTCAACAGGTTCTCTATTACCCTGAACTGATTATCACAGTAAGACTATATATTGGTGATGAAGAGTGATTTTTTTTTAACTTGTAGTTCCGTGAATCATAATTCTAGGTTGAAGAAATCCAACAAGATGCAACTGTATGCAGATATTTATTTAATGCTAAATTACTCTACATGTTTTGGGCGTCCACCACACCCGTCATCAGGAGTACATAAAACTGTAGTTGCAGCCTCTGGTACAGATCATACTATCTGGGGAGCGAGCTTCTTCAAACGTGACCAAATAAGGACGTTTACATGTACTTCTGACGATGGGCATGATGGACACCTGAAACATTTACAGTAATTTAGCAGTAAATAAATATCTGCATACAGATGCATCTTGTTAGATTTCTTCAACCTAGAAGAGTGAGCTGTTTAGTAATGTCCTGATTGTTGAACTGGGATTTTCCAACAAATGAAAAACACATCTATAAATTGTACTTGCAAAATTCTAGGCACCATGGTGATCTCGCCCCCATAATTTGTAGTGCCCTGCCTCAATGGAAAGCAGAACAACTGTTGCAACACAAATCTGCCAAAACGTTGGTGCAATCAAGACTGGTATGGAACACCAAAGTGCCACAGGGTGCAGAAAAAGGTACAGTGTGATCACACCATATGCATTATAGTACAGTGAAAACAAAATGGCAAATCATGATGTCTTATCCCAAAAATCCATATTATCAACATGTCAAAGGTAAAGGTAAAGACTCTATGCACAACATGAAAGTGCACAAGGGGAGCAGAGGTATAATTCCAGTCATTCTCACCCTGAGCACTAGACACAGGTAAGCAGTCAGCTTCATGGCCAAGCTGCTTTACCCCCAAGGAAGAAAGAATCCCCCTACCCACCAAACAAAAGGATGGGTTACCCTCCAGGGCAACTTGGACATTCTGGAGAGAAGAAAAATTGATTTCCTGTGCCATGAATTGTCCAGTCCATAGCACAGGCACTATACTAACTGAGCTATTATGGCTCCTATCAACATGCAATATGACAATTATGGTATGTGTCAATAAATATACTCACTGGTTCACTGCAATTCTAGCCAGGCTACAGTCATTTTCATAACCACCATTCTTGTTCTGCATTCCAGTATGGATTATTCCCCCCACAGGTATATCCACATCATTGGAGCACAAATACTGAAGGCTGTCTACTACCTCTGTGCCTTTCGACTGCAACACAAACACAAGTGCACTCTTGTCAATACAAATCTCACACAACCACATGAAAGACCAACTGGCCTGAAACTTAAAGAATGGACTATCAACATATAAAGTCCAAACAAGGCTAGTACAGGGACATTACTGTATCTGACAGTTGCCACCAGTTGCTTCCAGTCAGCTTGCTTAACTTACACAACTTCGATGTGCATAAAACATGTCTGTCAGAAGTTATACATGACTGCCAACCAAAGCAAAACATATCCAGAACCTCCATTAAACATGATGAGTAAAAAACCTAATCTTAACTGCGGTACATTGAACCAAAACAAGCAGACACTGCACCACAGCAAATTGGAACAGCAGTGAGCAATGCAATGCCTGCTGTCACAGGGAACAGTCTGAGCAAAGTTGTAATGAACGGTGTCAGGAAACGTAACGTCCCTCTATTTGTAGCCAATTAATATACAGTCAACATTTTAACAGACACCTTGCTGGATATTAACAGACTTCAATTTCCACCTCACATTAAATTTTTAACAACACAGGAAAGAAATGGTGGCAAAGAGGATAGGAAACAAAATAATCAGAAACAATTTAAAAATAAAATGCCTTGAAAGAAAAGTTAAAGAACAACAGAATGTTTCAACACTAAAAAAGCAAGGCTGCTGTAGGTTTCCAGCACACATGTACAAGAAAAATATCCAAGAGGAATGTCATGAGCACATTACAAATGATAAGTTAAGAAAGATGCTACAGAGGACAGAAAAAAAAATGGATGGAAACTGAAAAGACGAAGCTTCAGGAAGGCAGAGACTGAATGACAAGCCTGGTTGATACACAACTTGTGTATTGCAAAAATGTATGAAGGAAAAGAAATAAGATTTGTGCTACATCATATTAGAGTCTCTAAAACTCCCATGCATAAACACACCATTCAGAAGCACCATAACATACCCAGAAATCTATTTTGGTGAAGGAGGAATAGTCACTAAGGCCAACTTGTTCCCGACAGGCTGCATATTCATCACGCACAAAGTCGAACCATGGAGGCTTACCAAATGTATTTGTATATGCTATTCGATAAGGATGAAGGTCACACTTTTGATCAAAATCATTCCCTGTTCAAGTGAAAAACAGAAAAAGAAAAAGGTTATACAATGTTTTAAGGCTGTCACAGCACCACTGCTGAAGATTCAAGTCAGTGTATCACACTGTGTCACTGGGCAAGTAGTCCCTGATATTTTGAAAGATTATAATCTGTGTGACATTGATGATGAAGGCACTATCCTTCAAAATGTGGCCAACTACTTGTCCCACAAAACAGCATCACATCCCAGAAGACTTGAATCTTCATGCAAAAATTATTGTATGGTGTCATTTGAAATACTGTAACAAGAAATAGCAATAAATTTTATAATGTGGTGATGCTGATACATTTAAACCAGTCCTGCTGCTGTCCATTACGTTAACATTCAGGAAACTGAAAGCATCCAACCTCATGTAAAAAAGTAGGTGGAAGTACCTGATCACAAACCCATGAGAAAGAAAAAGAGGCTGAAAGACTGGAAGAACAACAAACAGAAAAAAATACATAAATCACATTTCCGTTTCCCTCTCTTTACTTCTAGCACATTAATATGACTGAAAGTAACTGAATGACATTTGTTGTATGGCAGTGACTGTGAAGAATACCATCTTCTGGATGGGATGCTGTCTAGTGATTGCAACATACTGACATTTGCAAGGAACACAGTGGCTCAACTTGAAAGGCTAGTAGATTAAGTTAGGATACGTTAGGTCAGGCTATAGCTGGTGGCAGCACATTCGTCTGAAATGTTGGTAAATTTCTATCAAATCACATGGCAGCACATCACCAGAGGCAGTATTCTTGATAGTAACCACATTCAACAACTCATTCAGTACATCCACAGCACAAGGCACTGAACACAAACACAGATATGGACCAACTGTCGAAGCACTTTGTCTGGAGAGAAAATGGTGGCAGGGGGATAGTAGGAAAGGAGAGGATGAGGAAAATAATAGGAGATAAAAAGGAAGAACAGAAGAAAAAGGACAATGACAATGATGAAGGGCAGTACAATGCCCTAACATAAAAACTGCCTCTCCTCACTTATGTCATTGAATTGACACAAGTTTGTACAACATGGTGCCACATAATCCACTGCAGATACATACCCGACATGTAATTTGGGTCAAACCATGTTGGTCTCTCATAGCCCATAACTTGTCCAAACACCGCACCGGCTTCCCTCAGTTTCGGATAGATGGGTGACATCCGTAAGTTCCTTCCAGTTTTAAATTCATGGAAAGGGTATATGATGCCATAATGTAAACCTAGCAAAGGCAAGATTTGTATCGTGTAACTTCAGGACTTCGCATTGTACAACTACAGTGTCACAACATTCTCTTGCACATTACAGTCAAAATTTTCTGGGTCAATGTTTTGCAACATTGGCACTGCAGGGAAAATGGACCACAAACCACAGAGACACATACTAACTATGTAATCTGGCTCATTTCCAACCACATTTCCATATCATGAGCCAGCTTAATCCAGTCCACGCCCACTCCATTTTAATATCATACTTCATTCTATGGCCAGGTCTTCCAAGGGGTCTGTTTAATTCATGTTTCCCACCAAAACTGGGTATACATTTCTCGTCTGTCATGTGCATGCCACATACCCTACCCATTCCATTCTCTTTGACTTGATTATCCTGATAACATTTCATGAGCAGTACAAATCATGCAACTTCTCCCTACACAATGACAAGCTGCACAATTTGTATGAACACATATTACAAAATGTTACAAAGGGCACTAGACCCAGCACAAGACCTAAACATTGACAGACTTCCTCCTTCAACCCCATTTGCCCTATAAATTGTGAAAGCAATATACAAGGAACTGCATGAACAAATAAACCTATGGCATGGGCACACATTCTGTGGAGGTGCAAAACACAAGAATATGGCAATTCAGAGAAGCAAACAAAAGAAAGAGAGAATGATGAGTAATGTAAAATGCAATGTGTCAGTTACTGGCACTCTCTGAACAATGTCAACTGTAAAGTGTTAGTTACTGACACTCTCTGAACAATGTCAACTGTAATGTATCAGTTATTGACACTCTCTAAACAATGTAAACTGCAATTTGTCAATTACTAACACACCCTCCAAATAATCCTAACTAATTACCTGAAATGACAGCCACATCATCAATTTTAAATTCCTAAGTCCTATTGATATTTTCATTAATTACATTTTGTTAACAAACCAGTATCAATTCCATAACATTATGTTCTGACACAGTTCAGTTTCCACAGCTCTTTCTATATCAACAAATGCCACTTTTAAGTGCCCATTATGTCTGCCGTGTTCTAAACACCATGGACATACTGGTCATTGTTCTTTTTACCTACAAATAGGTAGTGCTAAATAGAAACTTACTTCAGAAATTGTGCATGTATGAAACTGGTTGCCCTTGAACTGTGTCCAGTGCGTGGTGACTGTTCCATCTTCAAGTGTTAGAGTTCAGTATGATATACACGACATAAAGGGAAGGGTCTTTCTGTAACATGCCCAGTGGGCACAGAGAGGGAGCAGAGGTACAACTCTGCTCATTCTTAATCTTGGTGCTAGATGGGGGTTGATGGCCAACACAACACATAATTATATGACAGCCCTAATTAAATTTTATATCTGTAGTTCCATGCATCATAATTCCAGGTTGAAGAAATCCAACAAGATGCAACAATATGCAGATATTTTTTACTGCTAAATTACTCTACATGTTTTGGGCGTCCATCGCGCCCATCATCAGGAGTACATAAAACTGTAGTTGAGCCTCTGGTACAAACCATACTATCTGGGAAGCAAGCTTCTTCAAACGTGACCACATCTGAAGAAGCTTGCTCCCCAGATAGTATGATCTGTACCACAGGCTGCAACTACAGTTTTATGTACTCCTGATGACGGGCGCGATGGATGCCCGAAACAAGTAGAGTAATTTAGCAGTAAATATCTGCATACTGTTGCATCTTGCTGGATTTCTTCAGCCTACCCCTAATTAATTCTAGAGACCAAGTTATTGCAGAAAGACAGACTCTTAATAGGATATCAGCCCTATGGAATGTGATGCTATATCAGTAGGTGAGTAGCGCCAATCTCCAAATGCTTAATCCTGAACAAGAAGACACTAAAATGCTGCAAAATATCAGGACCTACACACCCAACTGCATAGTGTCACATCCAAGAAGCTTAGATCATTTGGTAACGCCACTATGAGAATGTCACGTCTCACCAGAGACTCTGATACCACTGCCACTTGCACCACAAGTAACTACAGCAGAAGGAAAGTACCCTTCTCACAGGCCCACTAAAATCACCCACAACAACAACAGCGAATGTTACTTCACTCTTAATCTTGCAGAAAGAAATGTGTCTTTACCAGGTACTTCTCTGACACGATCTCGAAGAAATTTCCTATTGTTATGAAGTCCAAGGAAACGACTGATGTCAAGTTCGTACATATCGCATGACGAAGATCCCTTCACAATTAACTCAGCAGTTGCTCTTCCCACACCACCAGCAGCTGATATTCCAACAGTCTTCATACCTGCAGCCACATAGTAGTTCTGGATCTAAAACATATACATGCATTTCAAAGTTTATGTAAAGTTTCCCTAAGTTCAAACAAGAACCATTACTGTAACCCTTTAAAACAAACTGGTAACTAAATGTACCACCGATTTTAATATTCAAAATCTCTGCACTTTGTCAGTACCTCCACATATGCTCAGTGCTGACCTTCCTGGCATCTGCCCACCTAGGCAAGGGAGTAGAATTCACTGTTGGGTGGGGAAGTGGTTTGCATCCTTCAAATGCCCACAACACCCTTATTCTCCTACACTGTGCATGTGTGTGCATGTGTGTGTGTGTGTGTGTGTGTGTGTGTGTGCACGGGTGCACACGCATGAGCATGCGCGCGCGCGCGTGTGCGTGTGTGTGTGTGTGTGTGTTATTAAATGAAGCTGTCAACTACTAAGATTATATTGTGTCAGTGACAGACGAATGGATAAGTATGGAGCATTGGTGGAATGACAATGAAAGGGCAAAAGCAGAAGTACTCAGAGAAAAACCTGTCCCAGGGCCACTTTTCCAACACATGTCCCACACTGGGGCCTGGGAATGAATGGAGGCTCCATAACGAGAGGCCAGTCACTAACTGCCTGAACCATGGCAGGACCTCCATTAGTAGAGGTAAAGGTTTCAGCCTGTAAGCAATAAAACCTGCACACAGAGGAGACTGAGGATCGAACTCAGACCCTGCTGAATGTCAGTCCATTGTCTCATTCCAAGACCACCTCAGTGAACAGCAACAGTCGCAGGCTACAGTGGTACATCAAGAACTCACCTCTGGTGCCTCACCGACTATCCATTTGCAGTCAGGTGAGAAAGCCTCTGGTCCATTGCACAGCCGTGCAAACACCGCATCACCAAGACTCGGCACTCGATGCAGCATCTGTTCAAGCAGGATATGGAAATGGTCCCAGTCTTCAGGCAGCAGACGTTCTGTTGAGGTTTCTGTGTGCATGCAGTGGAGAAACTGAGCAAGTAAATGCCTTTGCAACATCGTCCACAGCAGCTGTCACGTACTGCTGGGAAGTAAGTAATGAGTTGGTGCAACACAAGAGCTCTGAACAGCTGCCTCCCAACCTTTCACCTGAGGATGCAAACAGACTCAGTTTCTGAGAAAGTCTTCCTTTGGAATGCTAAATGTGTAACCCTACACATAACTATTCACACATCATCAGACCCCAGTACAAGACATCACTTAGTGTTGTGACAAGCCATCTTGACATTTACCGTGGACAAGAGCTCATAACCAGGTATTACAGGGACAAAAGAAAGTGAACAGATGAAATTTAAGATTCTGGTAATTAGAAACTGACCAATATGAGGTACAGCTGCAGAGCTTGTATTGGTTTTCACTCCTTAAGTGTCAACAAAGTTCATTACAATATCCAAAACAGCCTGTCACTTAACCCTATCATGAGCCAGATCAATCCAGTCCACTCCCACCCATCCTATTTGTTTAAGATTTACTTCAAAATTACCCTCCCATCTACACCTAGGTCTGCCAAGTGATCTCCTTCCTTCAGGTTCCCCCACCAAAACCCCCCTGCAAGTTACATGACCTAACCCTCTCATCCCCTTTGACTTCTTCATTGTACTAGTATTTGGTGAGCAGTACAAATTACAAAGCTCCTCAATATAAAGTTTTCTCCAGTCTCCTATTACATCCTCAGTGTTGTTCTTCCCATAATGTAAGAGGCCAAGTTTCACACACATAAAAGAAACAGACACAGTTAGGTTCTGTAAACTGGCAACAAAGCATCTCACCCTTACTTCTCATTCACCTCTGCCAGTTTTTACTTGCTTGTCATCAACAATGGCACAGAGGTAACCTTCCCACATCATGTAACATGCTTGAGGCATATGTTTCCTGCCAGTACTTAACGTCTTTGTTTCTATCTCTTGATACGCACAAAAATCGTGGGTGCAAGAAACATAGTGCAAATATAAAAGGCCACACAATGGATTAGACTGTGAAATCAATCTTATCATCAATACTCAAAGTTCTGACAGTGGTGCTGGGATGTGCTGCTGTGTTGTCAGGCAAATTGCTCACACTGTTTCTGAGGATAGCAGTGCCTTCATCTTAGGGTCAATTTCTTGAGTAGCTGAGTGACCAGTAGGTTGTGGAGAATGCTTCACCATGAACATGAAGTCAATACAATCCTTCAAAACATTATGAACTACTTACCCAATAATAAAGCACCACATCCCAGGAAACATAAATCTACAGTCTTACCAGGTATGGTGCCATCTTCAAATGCAGGTTTTGCATTAGGCTCAAACCCTCCAGCAAGAAGTGAACCCTCATTCTCTCTAAAATAAACATAGCCATCCAGGTCTCTCACAACTGTAACAGAATTAAAATGTTATTACAGTCTTACAACATAACACTAATGTTAAAACTGCAAAATCAAATTCTCAAAAGTGTCAACTAAAACAGAAAAGATTAATTTATTATCATATTTTATCATATTTACACTTCATTCCATGATCCTAAGAGCTTAGATTATACAGCATCTTACGACAAAAAAAAAAAACTGACAAATACCAAGCAGTGCCTCGAAGGGGGCCACCACCACTTCCTTCCAGAGCCTTGAAGGTAGTGGTTCCCAACCACAGGTCACAACCCAAATCAGGGTCATGGGGGTTTGGCATAGGTTCGCAAGAGTGTTTTATGGAAAACTTGATAATTATGAAATTCACAAGTTCTTATTTAGAAGCAAATGCTTTGCCCAACCAGCACGTGTATGAGATTTTGGATTTGACAAGTAACATTAACAATTTAACACTTTTTATTATATCATATCATATCAAATTGTATCATATATTTTCCTTCCATAGATCTGTACAGGATTACATAAACCATATGGATATGGAAATCAGCATATTTTTGGGATTAAGGGGTGACATCAACACAAGTGTGTACAGCAGTCACATGGTTATTTAGTATGATAAATATAATAAAATAGGACAATACGAATTGTTTAGTGTAATAAAATAAAGTAAGGATAAAATAAAAATTAAGGTCAAATAAAAATAAAAGTAAGATACAAATAAAAATAAAGATAGTGCGGTAAGTTAGAAACAATTAGAGGTACTCTTTAAGTAGGAAATTATCCTTCATTACAGATAGTGGTTGGATATATACAAACATATTCATAATACAGACTATGAATTAAAGAGAAGGAGCCTGTGTCCCAAAGCCCCCATGTGTCAGTTCAAATCATATGTCAAATATTAGCTGTGGAGTTCAAATTATTCATCCAGGGAATAAAACGAATTTTCACGTAAGTATTTTTGTAACACTGCTTTAAATTTTTTTGAATTACCAACCTCTGCCTTTATGTAAAAGGGAAGCACATTAAATAACTTAACACCTATACAGTGTACTCCCTTTTTTCAATAAGTGTCAACATTATGTAGTATTGAAGACGAGGGATTAGTGCTAATTCATTTACAGTAAATATCACTGGCTACTGCTGTTTCACGGTAGTGACACAGGTCACACACCGAAGTCACTTTAGGATCACACATACAGAAGGTTAGGAATCACTGCTCTAAGGTAAAGGTAATTCCTGTCCATGCCATGAAGGCATGAAGAGGGAGCAGAGGTATAGCACCACTCATTCCTCACATTGGCACTAGACGGAGGTAAGTGGTCAATTTAATACCCCAGCCACTTTACTGCTGGGGAAAACAACCACACAACACACTGAATAGGAAGCTGGGTGGGGCCAAGATTCAGAACGGACATTTTGGAGAAGGGCAACACCTGCCCCTGCTGGGAATCAAAAAGTGGACTGCTCAGTCCATAGCGCAGTCACTATATCAGACAAATGGCAGTTGAAGCTACACCTCCAGCCTCAGTCAGTACTGCAGTGTCCAACTTTGCCACACAAAAAGTTCACAGCCCACAGCCCACCGAGAGAGCAGCACTGTTTGGCAATTATTTTTAACGTGTCAAGTTTAGTGTTTAAATGTATTTGGAGCTCTCTTTACGGAACTTCTGATGGAAATGAAGAATTTTTAAGAAGTTCGTTTCTATGGACAAAAACAATTATGTGAACACAGCAATTCCTTCCTTTTTTAATATAGTTTACATTCCAGACTATAAATTTGTGCTGCCAAATGCAACACTTTGAACTGATATTTTGAATGGCTTAATGCTAATCAAGAATCATATCCCAGTCCACACCTACGTACCTGGTGTCATCGGATCAAGTCCTAGAATTGGTTTTGTGTGCAGATAGTAATGTTCACAGGCGTGCAATGGAACTTTGACAAAAGGTTCGCTCAGTTTCCCAATCTTGCGGGCCCAGAAACCTCCACAATTCACAAAATACTGACACTCGACCATCCCTCTGCTTGTGTCTACTGCAACTACTCTTCCATTTTGACTCAGGATCTGCTGCACCTCACAGTTCTCAACAACCTGCACTCCTGCCAACATTAACATAAAAATGGAAAGAACTGCAGGTACTGTTTACTCAAAAGGCAGACAAGATTATTTATAAAGATAATTCTTTTCTGGGATGTAATGCTGTGTCACTGGTGAGAAGTTCCTGATACATCACAGGTTATTGTATATACTTTCATCTTCATGGTCCAGCTCTTGGACTGCTTGACACTGGAGATGAAGGCATTGTGATCTTTGAAACATCAGGAACTACCCACCCAATAGCACAAAGTCACATCCCAGAACACTTAAATATTTACCAGCACTGCTGTCGCAAACTCACGTCTCACCTTCTGGGATATTCATAGTGTATTCAATTATGGTCCCAGCCACTCAGAGTACACATGCACAGTCATGGCCTAATTACATACACTGGCCCAGCATCTGCCTGAGAAGAACCATGAGAACCCATCACGATAGTTGGTGTCCTGCCCAAGATATGACCCAGACCTGTCAGGATAGTTGGTGTGCTGCCTGAGATATAACCCAGACCCTTCAGGACAGCTGGAGTGCTGCCTGAGATATGACCCAGACTCTTCAGGATAGTTGGTGTGCTGTCTGAGATATGACCCAGGCCCTTTCCAAATAAATGTCAGAAGTTTCCAGCTATCATAGATTTACTGTAGTGTCACTAACCTTCAAGTCAGTCAACTTACTACCTACCATACTGGTTATCTCCTGAAAACTGTGCACCACAAATTGTACCAAGCACATCTTCACTTTAAGGTAAGACACAAGAATAATAACACATGACAGCTGCTGGGTTTCATAACTAAAAGGATGCAGGGATATATCGAAATTTCTTGTCTATCAGAAACACAAAATATAAGCAAAATCATCAATAAAATTAACCTTTACTCCCCCTGTGTCACAATAATGTAACAGTTGGTCACCCTTTCAGCAACCCTAGCATTACATTTCTGCAGTGCAAATACCATTACATGATACAATTTGCAACCAACACTACAGTGGTGCAAAATTTAAATCCCTTACTCCCAGGTTATACAGTGAATGTGTGGGATTCTGAAGAACTTGGGATTGGCAAGTGGAATGGTGTGCACACAGACAATGTTTGATTCCTGCCAGTTGAATGGCGTGCACACAGACAATGTTTGATTCCTGCCAGTGGAATGGCATGCACACAGACAATGTTTGATTCCTGCCAGTGGAATGGTGTGCACATAGAAAATGTTTGTTCCTGCAAGTGGAACGGTGTGTACACAGACCATGTTTTATTCCTGCAAGTGGAACGGTGTGCAAACAGACAATGTTTGATTCCTGCCAGTGGAATGGTGTGCACACAGACAATGTTTGATTCCTGCCAGTGGTTTGGTGTGCACACAGACAATGTTTGATTCCTGCAAGTGGAGCAGTGTGCACACAGACAAAGTTTGATTCCTGCCAGTGGAATGGCATGCATACAATGTTTGATTCCTGCCAGTGGAATGGTGTGCACACAGACAATGTTTGATTCCTGCCAGTGGAATGGTGTGCACACAGACAATGTTTGATTCCTGCAAGTGGAGCAGTGTGCACACAGACAATGTTTGATTCCTGCCAGTGGAATGGCATGCACACAG
>Ga0123354_10013089_pt1 | contig 12859 bp, 6 predicted proteins | sample TergutLab28metaG_2_FD_97872 | JGI IMG/M metagenome (GOLD analysis project Ga0123354, IMG submission 97872) | Labiotermes labralis P4 segment gut microbial communities from Petit-Saut dam, French Guiana - Lab288 P4 | ecosystem: Host-associated > Arthropoda: Insects > Digestive system > Gut ...
CACACACATATTACAGTAAATTCCTCCGAGTTGTTCCGCACAAACTGGGAGACAGAAAGACAGTTAGCCTTGACAAAGCTACTATTGGCTTCTCGCAATTTTATTAAATGTTCCTAAAAACATATATATATATATATATATATATATATATATATTTTTTGGAACAAGTGAAGTTCTCTAATTTTCAACCACGTCGCGATCAGCGCAGTAGGACATTAATCTAGTCAGATTTAAAAACAAAGTAGTTACATATTTTTACTATGGTCAAACAACCACTAGTGGGGCAGGGCTTCTTCATTATCAAGGCATCACGATGACACCCACACTGATACACCACACTCGGTAGGACTCATCTGGACGAAGGGATCGGCCCTTCGCAGAGACCTCTACCTGAAAACACACAACATCCAAAACAGATACCAATGCCTCCTGGTGGAATTCGAACCCGCAACCCCAGCAAACGAGCGACTGCAGATCCACGCCTTAGACCGCGCGGCCACTGGGACCAAAAACTCCACATATTTACCGAAATATTTTACAAGAAATAATTTCACATTTTGCCCACACAGGGTGTTTTCGTGTTCTGCGAATTTCTCAGAACACAGTGCGATTATTTTATTGAAAATTATTATTCGACTGAGATTTGTAAATAACTATGATGGGTTTCTTTTGAAGTAGGAATTGAATTCTTAAATACTTCTTGAATTCAGTTCGAAATTAGTAAGATTAACGTATAACACTTTAAGGATAAGATACACTCCATTTTATTTCAAAATTCAGCAGTAAACACACTCCGTCTCAGTTATAAAAACCAGTCAGTTAATGTTGTATAGGGAAATAGTCGCTGTTTGTTCTGAGATCCGCACAAGCAACCTAAATACGGTGTGGGCAGAACGTGGGATTTGTGAATGTTAAACGTGGTGGAGCAGACATTATTTAACCTTTAGACTTCAAGGTTTTTTTTGTCCAGTGCCACCACATGTCCTTGTGGACTTCGTGGTCCTTCTTCCTGGGCATGGCAGGAGTGTAACCGACTTCTGAGTTTGGGACGCCCATGAGGCGCAGTTACGTTGTCCCGATGATGTAAGTGGTGATATAGGAGGTTGTAGTGCCAGGAGGGCCCTTAAACCTAAATTCTACTAACCTACCCAGACCATGGTCACCGTGGGAATCCTCCCCTTCAGGGAAAATTCCCTGGGAATCGAACCCGGGACCTCATGATTAGTAGTCAGAGACTCTGAACACTAGACCACGAGGCCGGGACAGACTTCAATGTTAAATGCAATATAGAGTTCCTACAGATTAACCAACAACTTCCCACGCCACGAAATAACACAGATAATAATCAAGGAACTATATAAGACTACAAATTCTGAACGGATTTTCTCGGAGCATCTGATTTCCCATTTGCCTGTCAACAAACTAGTAAAGCTCCCTACACAATAACATCGTGCCCATGCGTAAGATATGCACGCACAGTAAACACGCACTTCATATTTAGCACCCTGTTGCATATTCATACTTACTGACACTTGGCGTAATTCAAAACACAGCATCCCCATGCAGCCCTAGGGTCAGTGGCACTGTATCACGTAACCTTGATACGCTTCGTAAGAGAGATAATGAACGAAATGAATATACCGCTCCATATCTGAAGAGGTATAGCTAATGCCTCATTGCTGTTGCTACCGAACATTGTAATTTACAATTCAATATGACGGTATGCCTTTACGAGAGGAATGATAAAATGCATACGAAAATTTAGCATTGTCCTGGAAACTATAGTACATTCTCTACTAGGAATATTATTCATAGGTATTTTGATTATAATAATTTGTCTTCAGATGTAATATAGTTAAAAGAACTACCCAATCTACAGAATTTAGAATTAGCTCTGCTGTTACATGGCATTCAAATCTGTAAAGAAATAATGTTAACAACCAACTAGATGCAACAATAACAAATTTTTATTGATAATTACAATCAGCAAAACATTTTTCGGGCAATAATTTCGCCCATCCTCAGGAGCACTAGACTGTGTTTATATCACAAGCTGTAAACACAGTCTAGTGCTCCTGAGGATAGACAAAATTATAGGCCGAAACATGTTGAGCTGATTGAAATTATTAATAAATTGTTATTGTGGCATATAGTTGATTGTTTACATTATTCTATCAATGATGCACGGCCACACAAATATCAAATCTGTAAACAAATGTAACGTTCATTATGATCAATCAGCATAAAAGGCGTTGCCCTGAGAAAATAGAAGTTTGCGTGTGAGTGGTGTCACAACAGACTGACGTCCTCTGAGCTGGTGAGAAGCTACCGACGTTTCGGCGAGTAAAATTTTCTTAATCCTTAGAGCCAATAAATGCAAGGAAAGCTCTTCTTTGGACTATCTAATCCTGATGTTGAAGGCATTCCGTCCTGTCGAAAAAATGAGTAAAGATGAGCATAAGGACACGAAGCAATATCCTCTAAAATTTAAATATTCCAATTTCCTTAGCTGACTATCAGTTAGTATCCAACAGTAGGCCGACGATGTGGCGCATCACAGGGAGTTCTGAGAAAAGATAAATATACCAGCGTTGAAAATGTCTGAAAAATAATTAAATTTATTTTTTTTTATTTTACAAGGGTTTATTCCTGACGTAAATTTTGCTGCGGTGTTCAGCTGTCGGCAAGTGACACTGTGCTTGTGGAACTGTATTTTGCAAGACAGTACAAGATTTGAGTCTTCCAGAATGGCACCTTAAACACTACACGCTTCTTCTGTCCATTTTCAAAAGGTTTAATACAATAAAGAAAGTGAAATTTCGGATATCGCCAGGTGCCTATTGCTTATAGGTGCATTTAGGACAAAAAATAGTTAAATTATCGTAACCACCTTCGTTTCTAACCACAAACACAAAGAAGGGACATTCTATTTACAACGGAGCTTAACTGTGAGATGTTTTGGTAATATGTGTACTTGTGTTTACTGTGTTTTGTACTGTTTGTACTGTGTTTTTGTGTTGTTTCGTTTATGTATATTTATTATTATTTGTTTTGTCTGTACTAGTGTAAGTACTACTGCCACCGAGTGACAACTGAATTGCAGTAAGTAAGTAAGTAAGTAAGTAAGTAAGTAAGTAAGTAAGTAAGTAAGGAAGTAAGTAAGTAAGTAAGTAAGTAAGGAAGTAAGTAAGTAAGTGAGTGAGTGAGTAAGTAAGAAAGTAAGTAAGTAAGTGAGTAAGTAAGTAAGGAAGTAAGTAAGTAAGTAAGTAAGTAAGTAAGTAAGTAAGTAAGGAAGTAAGTAAGTAAGTGAGTGAGTGAGTAAGTAAGAAAGTAAGTAAGTAAATAAGTAAGTAAGTCAGTCAGTCAGTCAGTCAGTAAGTAAGTAAGTAAGTATGTAAGTAAGTAAGTAAGTAAATAAGTAAGCAAGCAAGCAAGTAAGTAAGTAAGTAGGTAGGTAAGTAAGTAAGTACGTAAGTAAGTAAATAAGTAATTATGTAACTATGTAAATAAGTAAGAAAGTAAGTAGGTAAGTAAGTAAATAAGTAAGTAACATAGTACGTAAAAAAGTAAGCAGGTAAGTAAGTAAGAAAGTAACTAAGTAAATAAGTAAGGATGTAAGTAACAATAATAACAATAATAATAATAATAATAGGGTAAAATTTCCAGCACAGTAAAACTTAAGAACTGGTAGGCGGTACGTAATTAAGCACTGGAGTCGTTGTTTCACACCAAAGCTTAGTCCGATGCAGGGAAGGGGTGTTACCTAAATTTTGTGGGTCCTCATAGAATGCCACTCAGCTGCTTCGTTGAAACTTATGACGGAGCATGAGAGCAGAATTGATAAGCAGATGTCATGGACGGCGTAACTGTGAATCCTTACGGACAAATGAAATGTGACGCGATTCGCAGTAGTCACGACAACGGGTCGTTTAATTCCATTGCGTTTTCCAGTCATTCTAATTAAATGGCAGGGAGCAAATTATCTCCGTATAATGAAGAGGCGTTCATTGAAATTCAAAACACTCTATTGTAGCCAAATTGATTTCGTAGCCATATGTAGACCTCACGTGTAAATATAATTGTACCGCAACATTCATTTCGGCATTTGAGAATGTTAAAACCACGTAGAGTTGTGGGCGACACCGACGGGAATTGTACATGGTAGACCTAGGAATAAACGCGACAGATGATGCTCTTGGAGTCAGAAATATCTATTGCCCAGAGGGAGGGTAGATGTTTAGCTCTACTCTTTCCATAACTGCGGCGATAGATGGGGTGGGTGGTCAGCGCCACGCCCCGGCCGCTTTACCCCCAGGAAAGACCCGGTACCCACTGTATAGGAGGCTGGGCGGGCCCCAGGGCCGGTCTGGACAAGTGCGGAAAATCTCTCCTCCACCGGGATTCGATCACCGTACCATCCAGCCCGTAGCGAGTCGCTATACCAACTGAGCTATCCCACAGCCCGATAAATACGGTATTTTCCTCCGAAACTCTGAGCGTCAACAAGCCCAGCGACTCACGGTCACTTCCCTGAAGACATGATTCTTTTACGTTTTCAAACTCTTCCGTGTCAAAAGTACTGCAAATTTGTCCTTGAGTTTTCGATTTGTTTCATGCAGAAGAAATCATGACAAATAGAACAGACGCATTTTCGGGCGTGTTCGCAAAATTTCGGAAAGCGACTATTAGCTACGTCATGTCTGCCTGTCCGTCCATCTAGCGGAACAATTCGGCTCCCACTGGGCGGATTTTAATGAAATTTGATATTAGAGGATTTTTCGAAACTCTGTCAAGAAACTCCAAGTTTGGCTAAAATCTGACAAAACTAACGGGTACATTACGTGAAGATCTTAGTACATTACATGAAGATCTAAGTAAATTACATGAAGATCTAAGTACATTACATGAAGATCTAAGTACATTACATAAAGATCTAAGTACATTACATGAAGATCTAGGTACATAACTTGAAGATCTAAGTACATTACATGAAGATCTAAGTGCATTACATGAAGATCTAAGTACATTACGTGAAGATCTAAGTACATTACATGAAGATCTATGTACATTTGTGATAATACCTCGCTGAATTTTTATTAGAACAAGAAATGTATCGGAGAAAAATTGTAAATAAAATCGATACACACATCCAACGTTCAATAATTTCTTTCCGAAAATCGTACATTTTATGACATAATATGAGAAAATGTGGTTGGACCAGACACGCCACAGATAACAATATAACATGGCGCATATCCATTACATGCTGGATAACTAAAGGCTACAGACACACCCAGAGTCTGTAATAATTTTGACGTTTCTTTTTTTTTTACATTCTGATCGTCGCGCTAGCGACTCGTCAACGTAGATGCATGATACCGGGTGCTGATAAGTCCTTAGCCCGACCAGGAAGGAAACAAGATGCACCTGTCAAAAGTGTGATGGGCAGATGAATGGTATAGGAAGTGTGTCATCCCCATTGTGTGTGTGAAACTAGGAAAAGGTACGTAGTCAAACACAACTTAACCGTGTGGTGGTGTGTTCTGTGCTGCTGTATGTTAAAACAGTTTGTTTGCTACGTCCTTGTTGGGAAACTTCCATCGATAGTCCTAAGCTGGGGTGGGTCATTGTCATTCTCTCGGTTGGGCGTGGTATTGGTAGGGGCTGGATAGTTGGATTATTTTTATGACTTATGGAGTTTCAGCAGGGCATCAAAAATTTTGTTGGGGGCTATGTTAGAATCGTCATTTAAGTGGTTGTTTTTGGAGAATTCTTTGTAAATGAAGTTGTGTTTGACTACATACCTTTTCCTAGATGAATGGTTTGATTTGGCTAGGGTAGGGACAGGTTGTGGGCTTTTGTGAATGTTGTAATGAACCTCCAAGTTCCATAAAATGCGAGAAATATAGCTTTTTTTCCCTTCCTGGTCGGGCTAAGGACTAATCAGCACCCCTGTAAATACCGTATTCTGCATGTACAGTAAACTAATTCCTGATGATGAATAGTTAATCTATTCGAAACATGTAAAGGACGATTATTGAAATAAATTAGGAGAAAAAATTGCATCTTGTTGGTCCTTATGCAAATTTTGCTATCGCACGGCAACATTGGTTACGTGAACGCGCCTCAGTGGTACTTCATAGTATACTGCGTGGCTCGGAGAAACTTGTTACGAATGCCTGAACATTCTGTGGATCATCTGCTTCGAGTTACTACAAATAAAAATACGAGACGTATGTATAGTTTTGCAGTCAGGAACTTGTTTTGACAGAATATGTGGACGGTAAATTCAGATGTTTCAATACACCAACAATATCGGTCTTGTATCGCGCTCAAATATTTGCTTTGTCTCGCTCGAAGCCACTGCACCAGCATGGGGGGCCTGTACTTTCAATATGACAGAAACATGATTCATTTCACCGAAATGGATCCAATTCTCCAGAGATGAAATGTATGTATACATTATAATAATAAATCGATAGCTTATGTTTGCAGTTGAATTAATTATATCCAAATTTACACAGGACAATTTTAAAACAATCAATTAGGGCAAATGTATGTTCGGTGGCCAATAAACAGAAATCCGAGGCTAAATATTAGTTTCCTTGTTGTTTCCCGTTTGTAACGTGCCTACACGATGTCGTCTGCCTTGTGACACCACGTGACTTTGTAGATGGATACTGACGTTTCGGAATAATGTAATACTTCCTTCATAGGGGTTAAAGATACTTAAATCGGTTACGTAAGTAGGCCAGTCCCTCAAAACATTACGTCACAGGCGAACAATAAAGAAATGATCATACATGATTTGCAATTCATAGAATTTTTCCAAATTCCTGTTTCCTCTGCGCGGGTTACGAAGTAAGCCCCGCCATCAAGCATATATTGCTATATATATATATACGCGCACACAATTGTGTATATAACCATAAAGGGTATGGAAGGATTCACATGAAATATCGAATGATGCGTCGTGGCAGTTTAACAATTAACGCCATCTGTTAGACTCTAAGATTAACTTCTTCCTCTGTTATAGCAAGACAAGAAACGAGGATCGGTCAGGCAGAAAGTTTAAAATGCAAATATTTTGCTTTCCTTATTGTAAGATATAATACAAAACAAAACAAGTATGTATTGTAATGCTATCCCACTGCTTTTCCGGAAAATCCCCCCACCCGTTCTCAAATGACGCATCTATCATATCGTGGCATGGGCTTTCCGTATCAGCGTTCTTACATCGCCATATCTGCTGTTATCAGCTGTCGTGTAGTGTTACACTTGTTACGACGTCACGACAATCGTAATTCTTTGGTGGGGGTCAAATTTTGATTCGGCGCTGGACAAAGACGATGATGACTCGTGAAATATTACTTCGGAAATATGACCACGGTCACTGTAGGTCACTTAGTCACCAGACTGTACGCCGTTTAAACGTATTTCCTGAGAGAATTTCTGCATCAAATCATTTTACACAATTTTTAAAACACTGCAGCAGTAGTAGTCCTTTCAAGACTAAAAATTGAACGTTCTTCTCTATGATACTCTACCCGATTTTCGAAAGAGCATTGCTTTGTGGAAGGCTCCCAGTTTACGGCCGTTTGTCCATGTGATAAGTGCAACATGTAGCTGAAGACGAGTACGAAGCAATAGTGGAATGATAATGACAGGGGAAAACAGAAGTACTAGGAGTAAAACATTTCCCAGTGCCACACTGTCTACCACAAATCTCACACTAACTCTCCTGGGATTTGAACCGGACCTCTGTGGTGAGAGGACAGCTACTGACAGCCCAAGCCATGGCAATGACCTGAATTATGTGTCACGATTCGGTTCGTACCGCGCAGTAAACACAGCCCGTCTCGGTTACCTAACCTAACCTAACCTAACCTAACCTAAACAAACAGTCGCTTTTCCTCGCCCCTGAAAACCACGCAAAACACACAAATGTTCTGCGTAGGCAGAAAGTAGAATTTTAGTATGTGGTACATAAAATAACCACTGGGATCTAAATGGTTAACAGGTGTATGACACACCACAGGCCACAGACAGAAACAAGACCGTCTGAAATGCTGCCCGAGCTCCGGGGTTTGTGTATGACGTCTAGCTTTGAGTTGCCTCCAACCGCTTTTTAATAGCCGGCTGAAAGAAGAGAAGAGAAGAGAAGAGAAGAGAAGAGAAGTTTATTGGCACTCAGCAATGTCTATCTCGATTTAAGGAAGAGAGAAAGAAAGAAGAACAAGGAATTTGTGGTCTGGGTTATGAAACCCAGACAATGAATTAATGAACGATGCGCCACACAACAATGGGAGTGGCTGCATGCGAAATGCTGCTATCTGTGCTTGGCTTTGGGTAAGAAGGAGAATGGAAAGCGCTGCACCAGATTTGTCTAAGGGAGAAACAAACATAAAATGAATCCAGAGTTGGTGAAATGAATGAGAGAGGAAGGACGGATTCAGCTCAAAGAATGGCGAGAGGAAATTTGTAGCGTCCTGGCTAACAAACGACGTCCGTTAAAACCGCTGGGCCACAATGGGCAAGAACCCAGCAGCTGGCGTTGGCAAAGTGTCATGATCGTTGAAAGAAATTCATCTCCAATTGCTTTCGTATCTTTCTATTAAAATCGCGGTATATAAATAACGTCACAGAGTACCAAAAAAGGGCACTTAACCTTTTGACGCCTAATGTCAACTATAGTGGTCGTACCGCACTGCTAACCTCTAAAGTTTCATTTTATATATTTATTCAACAAATATAGGTACTGAATATTTTAAACATGTTGTATACTCGCAGTTTCTTTCTCTTCAAAATGCATTTTTTTTTTCATAATTCTAACGTATTTGGTTCCTGTATTATTCACATTTTATATACAGGATGTGCTAAAATTAAAAAAATAATTCCGGCGCCAAAAGGTTAACAAATACAGTCACCACGCCTTACATAAATATGGTCTCACATCTGGCAGTAGCCTTTAATTGCAGCGGTGATTTCGAAGCAAAAATTTCCGCAGATTCGTCCATGCACTTGCCATGTGGCGCTCTCCGTCGATAGGCTTGCAAGGACTCAAAAACAACCGAAAGGATTGTAATGAACTTTGATATTTGAGAATTCTTCTGACGCATGGCGAAGTATTTCAGATCTGTTTCAAATCAGACAAAAAATGAAGAAAATTTTGAATGAAGAATTACACTCGTCGCTTCACCCACTTCCGATCTGCCTTCCTGGGAATCAGAAATACTTCACGCTGCCCGTCACTTGTCCAAGTCAATCCCCTACCATTTATTTTACCCTGTTGTTGAAGAAGAGTAGAAATTTAACATTCAGGGCCGTAATATTGAAATACGACGGAGCTACAACAATCGTCTTTGGAAACCATGAGACGTCGAATTCCCACAGACGTGATCATATATTCCATTCCTTTTCAAATTCGACGTGCAGAATTATCTCCTTTTATTACTGATATCCAAAAATTGCCTTCGTCAAATACGTCATATTCTAAGGCGGACTAAACCAATTAGCGAACTGACTTCCCTGCCTACTTTCCTTTACTTTTGTGGTGGCTGGAGACGCTGTCTCTTTGAAATGTGCCCCTCCCTCTCCCAAGGGCCCATTGTCTATCCTGCGGATGGCAGATGAATATGCAAGGTTGTATGTAGAATGACACCTGACAGGTAAACGGAAGTACGTGGAGAACAGTTCGAATCAGTTTCTCTTTCTTCACTAAACCCAAGTGGACCAAAAGGAATTCGAACCCTAGCCGCAGCCATCATAATCATAGTATGAATTGAGGAAGAGTCCCTTCGAAGCCCTGAGACCTATAGGCAAAATGCACGTTGTGATAGCCAACTTCAATCTGAAGTCAAGGTAAGTTTATGAGAACCGTACGGAAGGTTCTGTCGAAGCGTAGCAATACTACGGAGCACACACACATGATACAATTGCTACAAATACAGTAATTCAAAGGTAATTGTATACCGCGATAGAACTTGTTACGCCACTCTTAATTTTTCTCCGACATACGGATTAAGTAATTTTGTACCTTCTGAACATGTGTTTAAGCATGAAATGCTTACTTACTTGTTCCAAGGAGCAGAGTCCTTCTTGGGAATCTAAAAGCTTCTGAGAAATTCCCCGAATTTTTTGGAACCCGCAGGTTCATTACCGCATTCACAAGTGTCCGCCACCTGTCCCTATCCTGAGCCAGCTCGATTCAGTCCACACCTCCATCCCACTTCCTGAAGATGCATCTTAATATTATCCTCCCATCCACGCCCGGGTCTTCCATGTGGTCTCTTACCTTCAAGTTTCCCCTCCAAAACGCTGTATAGGGCTCTCCTCTCCCCCATACGCGCTACATGCCCCACCTATCTCACTCTTCTCGACTTGATCACTCGACAATATTTGAGTGAAAAATACAGATCAATAAGCTCCTCATTATATAGTTTACTCCATTACCCTGTTACCATGTTTCTCTAAGGCCCAAATATTCTCCTCAACACCATAGTCTCAAATACTCTCAGCCTACTTTCCTCCCTCAATGTGACCGACCAAGTTTCACACCCATACAAAACAACAGTTCTGTGTATCTTGTTCTTTAAATTTTTGGAGAGCAAACTGGAAGACAAAAGTTACTGCACCGAATGACAGCAAGCATTCCCTGGCTTCAGATTTCTCTTAATTTCTTTCTGAATGGAATTTTGATTTGTTAAAGTTGTTCCCAAATATATGAACATTTCCACCCTTTCAAAGAGGTACTGTCAATCTTCCCACTGTGACTTTGTCCAACATTCTGATCTTGAGACATGGCCATGTACTGATATTTATCAGCATTTACGTTTAGTCCACTCTCCTTACTAAAACTAACAAAGTTTTGTGTGTTTGTTTAGAGTATGTGCGCTCCCGCCCAGTATAATGACGTCATCAGCATACACCCAAATCAACTCAGTACATCCTTTACCTCAAAAAAAGGAGCAGTTCGGGCATGATATTAGGTCCCACAAGAAATGAAACTTCACAAAAGTAACACAATATTATAAACAGCCAACTAGATGCAACAATAACAATTTCATTGATAATTACAATCAGTTCAACATGTTTCGGGCGATAATTTCCCCCCATCCTCAGGAGCACTAGACTGTGTTTACAGCAGGCAGCATCGTCGGTGCTTTATACCACAAGCTGTAAACACAGTCTAGTGCTCCTGAGGATGGGCGAAATTATTGCCCGAAACATGTTGAACTGATTGTAATTATCAATAAAATTGTTATTGTCGCATCTAGTTGGCTGTTTATATTATTGTATCAGAGATGCACGGTCACACAAAAATTAAATTCACAAAAGTAATTTTGACATTTCTCAATAAGTTTGACATTTCCCAATAGACTGTTCCACTACGACGTACAGCGTCGTGCCGCGCGTCACTTAATTGGGTTCTTTATGAATTAGTTACCAAGACGAAGAGACAAAACGATCCTCTCTTCTGCCAATAAGACAAGTCAAAACTATACGCCGACTTCTATAGGAAAATCTTAAGATTCATTTCTTAATGTCTCCCCCATTGTCTCTGTTCTGCCTTCTTCACAGCTTTCCTACAGTGAATTACGTCCATCATACATATTTGACAGCATAATGAGCAGAAAGCCGGTAAAGGTGTGGGTCGGGAGAGCTCAGTCGGTATAGCGAGTCGCTACGCGCTGGACGGTCCTGGGGTTAAATCCCGGCGGGGGGGGACGATATTTTCCGCAATCGTTCAGACCAGCACTGCGGTCCGCCCCTATACCGAAAAATAGGTGCCTGTTCCCTTTCCCAGGGGTAAAATGGCCAGAGCGTGGTGTTGACTATGCACCCCACATGTAGCGTCGATTCCAAAGAAAATACAGCACTATAAGTGTACTCCCCTTTGGTTTCTTCGTGGTGCGTTATAGGGTGAAAAATACCTGAAAATGACAGAGGTGAAGTTTAACATAGAAGATACCACGAAGGCCCAGAGGGGGAGGTACAATAATACCTCTACACTTTCTTTAACCTGGCGCTAAATGTCGGTGGGAGCGGCCGCTTTACAAACCGGGAATGAGACCTGTTACCTATTTTACAGGAGGCTGGGTGGGTCCCAGGTTCGTTCTGTACAGGTGCGGAAAATCTCGCATCCACCGATGCTCGAACTCCATACCGTCCAGCCTCTACTGAGTCGCTATACCGACTGACCTACCCCGACCCACGGAGTAAGCTGGTAGACTCCAGTTGAAATGTGATAGTACACGGTGACGCGCGGGAGGAGAAGTGAAGGGGAAACTCGCGAATTGAGTGGGTAGCCAGTACCCTTCACACTACCTCGGAACATGGTGTATCCAGCATTAATGCCGCTGATGCGCACACCTCGGCCGCCAGTAGTCGACTGAACTGACACCCCCGCGCCGATTTAAATGGACTCGTCCGTTTCGCCGAAAGAATGAAATCTGATTTCTGCACGTGTGCCATCACATTTCAACTGGTCTCTACATCGTTTAAAAACGTCTACCATGACACGAACTCAGTACACGTGTCCCCCATAACATGGACAGAAGGACTGATTATTTTGTTCCGAAAAAATGCAGCCTGTTCCAAAAGACACTTTATCATATCTTATGTTCAGAAGAGCTACAACAAAATAAGACCTTTTTAGACGTTTTGCTGACCGTGCATCTCAGTTTTTAACCTACTTGATGCACAAAATTTGTTTCACAATAAGTTTTATTTCATAACTCTACATGTTTCGAGCACATGTGCTCATCATCAGGAGGTCAACATTGCATTACACAGCCTCTGGTATCATCACACTTATAGGTGTGATGATACCAGAGGCTGTATAACTTATTGTGAAACA
>Ga0123354_10013090_pt1 | contig 12859 bp, 11 predicted proteins | sample TergutLab28metaG_2_FD_97872 | JGI IMG/M metagenome (GOLD analysis project Ga0123354, IMG submission 97872) | Labiotermes labralis P4 segment gut microbial communities from Petit-Saut dam, French Guiana - Lab288 P4 | ecosystem: Host-associated > Arthropoda: Insects > Digestive system > Gut ...
GTTTTAACATTGAGGTAGGAAATATCCGCAAGATTGGAACCAACCATGCGCATCGTCAGCTGTGACCATATTCAAAGCTCTTCCTATTGACGAGAATAATTCGTCATCCGTTCTTGCCTTCATGCCACGCAAAGCTTGTTTTACTTTACTCCACATCTTTTCAATGGGGTTTAAGTCTGGGCTATAAGCAGGTAGAAATTTGAGATCAGCATGACATGCGGCAATAGCTTCCTGTGAAACTAAGGATTTGTGAGAGCTGAGATTATCCAGCACAACAATGTCTCCTGGCTTCAAGACAGGCGCGAGTATCTGTTTTATGTATTCGTCAAACATGGCGCAATCAACCGCCCCTTCAAACACAACGCTTTGCGTCGAGCCATCCAGCCGGATCGCTGACAGCACTGTCACTGTTTCCCAATGTCCCGCTGGCGCGGTATCGTAGCATCGTGCCCCTCGATATGACCGCCCATACAGCCGGGTCATATTTGTCTTTGCTCCCGATTCGTCAAGAAAGACGAGGCGCGCCGCGTCCACCTCCGCTTGAAATGTGCGCCACTCTTCCCGGCTTTTGCGAATATCATCGCGTTCTTGCTCGCTTGCTTTCAGCGTTTTTTTTAAAAAAGTATCCAAGCTTACGAACAATTTTATGAATGGCAACCAAGGAACAGTGCTTTTGAAAATGGCTCCGAATTTCATTCAAGGTGGCATCTGGATGTTTCTTAACAAACTCAGCGAGTTGCTCTCGCTCTTCCGCATTGAATACGGAAGGCCGGTGCCCTCTTGGCTGTGGAGCAAGACGCCCAGCCTTTTGGCTTTCCCGAATCCATCTGCCAATGCTACCAATATGATAGCCGAATATTTCAGCGAGCTGCTCCCTGCTAGCTACGCCTGAAGAATACGCTTTTACAACCCTAGCCCGGATTTCTTCGCTTGCTATTTTCATATGAAAATCACTATACCATAGTAGCATGCTATCTCAAAATTAAAATGCTCTAGCCTGAAAAGGCTATTTCCATTCAGTGCTGTCTCACGAAAATGTGAATAAAAACAGGCTCGGAGAGCTCTTTTGGTGTATAATGATCTTAGGAAAAGTCATACAAACCAGGAGCTCCGAACCATGTGCCATAATAACACAGTTCTAAACCAAATGGCGAATTTTCTACCGCGGCATGAATTCGACAATCTGGCCAGACTAAGGTGATCCCACCTGTCCCGCTGAATCAAGATAAGATTTCTTGTCCCAATTTTCCTTCGGCAGTACACCTATCTGTCAAGCAAAAAGGCAATCAACACGGCTGCTTCATCGTCGAGTTTACGGCATCTTGGTCGGCGCGTAAGGGCGAACTTGAGCCGAGCTATAAAATTATCCTCACATTTGATTAATGCCGAAAGATAAGCGGCCTGCCTGAAGGTCAAACGGTTACGGTAAATACGCGAAAATTCATGGGCTTGGGTCAAGCGTGATGGCTTTGCCGAACGACACAGCAGTCTACGCAGGCGAAAAAATAACGCGGTATGACCAATACGCATGCCAATCTGATTAGAAGCATGTTGGCGGTATAGGATCATTGGCTCATCATCATAAATAATCTGACCGAAGGCCGCAGCTATGATATACAACCACCAGTCATGCATCAATATTTCATCTGGCTCAGGCAGGACCGTCAGTAAATCAAGCATGGCGCGATTAAACGCACAGGTACAGCCGGTGGCGCAGTTACAAAAAAAAGAGTTTTCATAACCTGGAACATCAAGGAAAGAATACGTTCCAATGGGCCGCAGCGCTTCATCAACCAGATTTAGAGCGGAACAATATAAGGCAGGTCCGCTAACATCATTCAGTGCGTTAATTGCACGCTGCAGTTTCCCAGGCAACCAAAGATCATCCTGATCAGCTAGAGCAATAAAATCAGGTTTACGGTGGTACGCCTCGGCAAGTAAGGCTAAGAAGCTTCCTTTTGCCCCGATATTCTTGCCCCATAGCGCTTCCACCCGGCCGTCATTTATATGCTCAATAATCTGTCCAGTACTGTCTTGCGAACCGTCGTCACGGATGAGTAAACTCAATTGACCATTGTATTCTTGCGATAATATTGAGGTAATCTGTTGATGGAGATACTTGGCGCCGTTCCATGTGGAAAGCAAAATTAGAAGGTTCATGTTTTTTGCCGACCCTAGTTGGTCTAGGCGAATTTCTTGTACAGGATGCCCGTTCCTTGTCAAAAGGGTATTAACGGATTCTAAAAAGATCTTTCAGTAATAATTTCAATAATAATATCTGGTTTTTTATCAGCTGCTCTTATCTGTTTTTCCCAGTCAACTGGCGCGGCATAAAAATACCTGGTTTCCTTAAACATTGCATTTAGATACGGATATAAGGCAGCGCCAAATGAATCGCAGAAAATCCAGGCTGTTCTGTTTGTTACAGCCTGCGCATTGTATATATCTCCGCCTGGTGGATATGGCCCGTAGTTATTATTCTGCACTGTAGCGCGGCCGCCGTTGGCTTCAATCCTTTCAATAGTAACCGGCGTATCCCATAACAGGTTATAGCTGTCGCCAGGTCGGGGTACATAGCTTTTTTGTAATCCTCCTATGATTACTAGGTCTCCAGAATGGAGCGGGCCCGGTTGAAAGCTGTGCGGCGGCAATGGTGGCCAATGCATTTGCGCTGTAAATCCGCTGAAGGCCACAGAGCCAGCCAAAATATTCCAGTGCGTATCCGACCTAAAGTAGAGTAATCCGTTATTTTTTGCGGCCACTAAAACTGGTGTGGGGTCGTAAACCGTTACATCGCGTTTTTTCAGTTCGTAATAGAGCGGTGTTATATAACGAACAGCCGCAGGCTTAATTGTTGTTGGTAGATATTCTGGATAAATCGTGCTCTTGCTCGGTCCTATGAACAAAGCATACTCTATGCCCAAACTCTTACACGTATCATTCCTGGCTGAGTATATCTGTCTTTTTTTCTCAAGTTCCGCTTGATTCAGTACAAGTCTACCTGTTAACTTGTCAATAGTGCTGGCATAAGAATTGCCGAGAAACAGCCAGCCATCTTTGCCTTTATAGCATTTATCAGTATCTAGATTGTCTTTAAGTACTCGCGTGGTCATAGTGGTTGCGAGGTGAATCAAAAAAAGACGACCAGGAAATCGATCGGTTGCAAAAGAGTCAATCCCCTTAAAATATTCTTTTATATTGCTGGAAGTTATGTGTTTAGGCACAGTCGGGAACTGAGCCTGCTTCCTATTTTCACCGACAAGCACTGTGTTTTTCTCAGGGTATAGAATGATCGCCAGCGAGGCACCGCACAACATAACGGCTAACGAGCAAGTGAGTATAAATTTCCCCATTGCGCTTTAAAAGTTAAAATAAATAAAAGGGTTGCGTGAACTTGCAAATAAAAACGCGACAGATACGGCAGCGATCAGCACTTGCGGGATATATGATTTAAGAGAAAAAGCTTCCGGCGTTTTGCTCGTGGGCGCGGGCAAATATTGATCCGGCAGAAGACAAATGCATATGCCGGCAATTAAGGCGAAAAATGCCTGAGAATAGTAGATGAGTATTGGTTCGGTGAAATTCGGAGTAAACATTGTGGTCAGATAAGCAAATGCGGCCTCCATGTTCTTCGCGCGGAAAAAAACCCAGCCGATCACCACAACAAGCATGACATAAATGCGCCCCAACGGTAGAGGCAGCCGGGAAATCCAGCGCCCGAATTTTAGCCGTTCCAGAATCAAAAATCCGCCGTGCCAAAGCCCCCAAATGATAAAAGATAGATCCGCCCCGTGCCAGAGGCCGCAAAAAAAGAATACCAGTAAAAGGTTACGATATGTTGCGGCATTGCCTCTCTTGTTGCCGCCTAAAGGAATGTACATGTAATCTCTAAACCACGAGGACAGCGAGATATGCCATCGGCGCCAGAAATCCTTTATGGTTGCACTTGAATACGGGCGCTGGAAGTTTTCTTCGAACTGGAAACCCGCCATAGCGGCAAGGCCGATGGCCATATCTGAATATCCAGAAAAATCAAAGTAAATTTGTATCGTATATGCCAAAATTCCAAGCCAGGCATCACTGCTATGCAATCCGCCCATGGCGGACAAAGAGAAAGCGTTATCAGCAATAACCGACACAGAATTGGCAATAATGACTTTTTTGTTCAGCCCAACGAGAAATCGGTACATGCCAAAAGAGAATAAATCTTTGCTCGGCCCCCGGCTGTTGAGGTTGCCAGCCACCTGAGCGTAGCGGACAATTGGTCCCGCCACGAGATGTGACAACATGCAGAAATAGGTCAGGAAATCCAGCGGGGATTTCGCGGGAAGCATTTTTCCCCTGTAAACATCAAAAAGGTAGCTTACGGCGTGGAATGTGAAAAAACTTATGCCAAGCGGCATGACATAAGTTTTGAAGGAAATTCCCGGGATGAGCAGCGTGACAAGCCATGACGCATATTTAAAGCTGATGAGGACGGCGAGATCGATGGATATGGATATTCCACAAAGCCAAATTTTATTTTTGCCTACCGTGGCGATAATTCTTCCCGCAAGATAATTAAAGACCCCGAGCCCAAACAAAATGAAAATATTTGCCGCTTCCCCCCAAAGGTAAAAAAGCAGACTAACCGCAAGCATGACCGTATTGCGCCAAGCGATGTTGGCACAATATTTCTTTGCCAAAAAATCGAACGATAAAAAAAGCGGCAGAATGATGAAAATGAATGAAATGGAAGAGAAAACCATGAAAGCCTTACCTCATAGCAATATCAAATAAAGCTATAGGGCTAAATTTGTCAGTCAAACGAAATCCTTCAGTCTTCATCTAGGTTCGCTAACGCGTAGTTGACGCCGATGAAGCGTTCATTTTCTACATATAACTCCCGCCGACAGAATAATATCATTTTTTCCACATAATATATCGCCTTCGTCAAAACTATCAACGATCTCTTTGGCCCATTTTGGTAAGTCAGCAAAATCCACTTCAATGGTGCGTAACATCCATGTCAATTCATGTTTATATCGTGGAGGCTCATTAATACTAACAATTTCTACATAACGAAATCCTGCTTCTTTTGCGGCAGTCTCTATAAATTGACGAGTAAATATCCATTTGTCATCCAAATCAGTAATTCTTACATGCTCCATTTTATTGTATGAATTTATTCTTTCTGTCCAGTCCCATATCACAGCCATAAAAAAATTAACAATTTTTCTACTTAATTTATTCTTTCTAAATAAATAACTTGAATGCTCGTTCCTTTTTAAAAGTAATTTTAATAAAGAAATAACAACTATATATCCTGATAACATAGGCTCAAAGAAAAAAACACATCCATTTTCTCTCAATGCGGAATAAGCTGTTTGAAAAACTAGATCAATATCTACGAGATGGTGCAATATGGCAAACCCTGTAAAAATGTCAAAACTTGATGGTCTTAGCCGCGTATGTAAAGCATCCATTGCCACAGCTTCAATTCTAGAGGACGGATAATATTCTTTTTTATATTTAACAAGTATTTTCAATAGTTCATGGCTAATATCTGTGGCTAAAATACTACAACCATCAAAAAGTTCACAACATGCAAAAACGGATTTTCCAGAGCCGCTCCCTAAATCAAGTATTGTTGGCTTAACAAATTGTGTTAATGGAATATCCATTACTTTTTGATAGTGGAATTTGCCGCTCTCAATATTAAAATAATTTTTATGATATATTGCGCAATCTTCCAAAAACTGAGATGATACTCCCAATTTTTCCATATTGATGAAATTTAGCGGTGCATATACATTGGAATAATCTCCGCCGAGATATTTTGACAAATCTTCTAAAGGTTCATCAATCAAACTTAGCAGATTTTCAGGGTTATTCCCTTGCAACAAGATAGGGGGGCATTCCTCGACGGATTTTGTTAAATATTGATATCTAGTATGTTGTTCTTTCACTGATAAAAAGTGCTGATATGCCTGGTCAAATTGTTGATTCTCCATAGCCAATCTCGCATCAGGATTTGCAAGAAGATAGTCTTTTGAACGAAAGTTTGCCATTGTCACTTTTTCAAATTTTTTCACGTATGTTACCTCCAGTGGCAATCAAAGCGTTTTTGATTTTTTTTATGGTCGCTCTCCAGCCGTGGCTGCGCAAATATGCAGGTACTTTCCCGGCTAACTCCGCAAATCCTCTCTTGGGGTTCTGCTTTTGTAGAGCAAAGATTGTTGTTTCACTTGCCGCGAACGGATTGGTCACACGGTTGTGCTCTTCCATTTCACGGAATGTATGACGGGCTTTTTTGCCGATAGGCATCCCATTGTCATAGACCGCATAGCTCCAGGGCATCTTAGAAAACCCTTGGGCGTTGTACGCTTCGTGCTCTGCCAAGTACTCATTATATAATCTAGTAAAAATCCCCCTGCTTACCGGCTCATGAAGCCATTGTTCCACGGCCCAGTCCACCGTCCCACCATCCAGTCCCGAAAAATGAATAAACCGCAAAGGATCACCGTTGACCGAAATCGTGTCCTTCTGTTCTTCCAACTGTGCGCCCAAAAGCGACCAGGTGGCAAAATCATACCCGTGGTGTTTGAGCAGATGAACATCAAAGAAACATGGCGCCAAATCCACCCAGCGTTGATCGGTAAAAAGCCCTTTAGCCTTGTCATCGTAACAATACAAAAAAAGTCGGGCAGCCCACCAATCTATAAAAGCCCAGGCATTCTCGCTCCGGCTGAGCGCGATAAAGCCCAGATTGTAGCAGCCGTGGGCCAAGGAGCTGATTTCCATATCGATGTTACCGGGACGCAATAGATGAGGAGCAAGAATGAGACTGTGCTCATCAAGCATTTGTCGTAGTTCGATAAAATCGCCATATACTTTTATGTCGGGGTCTAGATACACAACACTCTTTTCCCGTGAGTATGTTGTAAACAGGTAACGTAGCAACTGTCCTTTGACTGCGGTCGCAGCCTCCACGATAGTGTGACGGAAAATGAACACTTCGAAATTTTCCCATCCCATGTTTTTTGCTAAAATAACATCATCAAAATAAGGGAAAGCTTCAATCTGTTGTGGAAATTCTTTTTCCAAAAGGCACAAAACAAATAATGCGTCAGGAATATGCTTCTTCACCGATGAGGCAAGAATCATCGCCTTGGGAAGGTAATTTGCACAGATTGACGTGCAGATAATCATTAAATCCCTCTATTTTTTAGGTTGATTTTTATAATAGCGTATATGCTTCTTGTTTTCCCATAGATAAGGGGAGAGTGCTTTAGCAAACGCGCCATAATCGTTTTGATTCGATTTTTAGGTATCTTGGCTTCCAAATGGAAACGATAGCGATATATCGCTTCAGCGTATCTAGCGAAATATTCTATATTATCACGAAATATTTCCGCGTATGTGGAAAAGATCTGCTCCTTGTTTTCATGGAAATCAGAGGTTCTACTGCGCGCTTTAATCCGGTAATTAAAAAGCACGTCGTCTATTTGGTGGACCTTCCTGTGCATGGCAAGAATTTTCAACCAAAAAGCATAATCTTCCATACCGTGGATAAGCGTTTCTGGAAAACCTCCCACAACTTCCCAGTCGTTGCGTCGAAAAAAAGCCGTGCAAAAAATCACATTATCAATTGCCATCTCTTCATAGGAGAAAGGAGGAAGTGCCCATATTCCCTGTTCAAGACCAAATTTTTTGGCCTTGCAGTACACTATGCCAATGTTGGAGTCGCGCTCAAGAACAGGAATGGCCTGCGCCATGTAAGAGGGCTCGATAGTGTCATCAGCATCCAAAGGAAGAATATACTTACCCTTAGCATGTGCGATAGCGGTATTTCTTGCCGCAGCCGGTCCGGCGTTATCTTGCCGTAAGACACGGATACGTGAATCTTGTCGCAATTCCAAAATGTGTAGTGTGGTGAGCGTATCCGCATCTGTTGAACCGTCATCAACGATGATGATTTCCCAGTCGTTGTGGGTCTGATTCATGACTGAAGCGACGGCGTCCTCTAAATAATTTCCGCTATTATAACAAGGGATGACAATGCTGACTAGCATATAAAACACCTCTTCATTAATCCTTCTTTGAGAAGGCATTTCAATGTAAGAAATAAATCAATCGGGGATATCTGTCTTCGGAGATCATCAGACTTTCATGAGAGCAGTCTTTGTAAGTGCTTAAGAGGTAGATTCCCCGAAATCATCTAAAAGTCATGATATCTTGGTTTGATAGCCAAATGGCATTTCAATAGTGTGATTGTTTCTGTAATCTTTATTCAATGAGTTTGCCTTGCGAGTGCTTACCATAATTTTGTCGTCACTCCTTTAAGGTTGCGTAAACGATATCCAATGGAGCGTAATAGCGCGGTAAATCGCCAACTGCGCGAACTGAGTACCCCTGTAAGTTCTACCTGGGTTTGGGCAAGTTCGGTTTGAGTTTGGGCAAGTTCGGTTTGAGTTTGGGCAAGTTCGGTTTGAATTTGGGCAAGTTCGGTTTGAATTTGGGCAAGTTCGGTTTGAGTTTGGTTCAACTCAGCTTGGACATGTTTGCATTCAGTTATGACCGCGATTTGAGAATTATCGAGGCGTAAAATTTCCGCCAGCGCCCATGGCAAGCGATTGCCGCTATCTTGCCGGAGAAGAGGCATGAGTCGCGCCCTGAATTCATCCCATTCCCCCGTTTGTTCCAACGCATTTTCTTGGTAACAGGCTGTGAATATTTCCTGGCATAAACGGCCAATGGCGCTATCAGGGCATTCGTTGTCGTGGTGATGATGTAACCCAGCGGTAATGAAATCGTTTAACACATCTTGCCCCGGTGAGGCGGGAAAAATGATACCCAGTCGATTTTGAATATGAATGATGGCTTGCGTTGAGGAGCCAAGGATATCGTCATAAAAAATAACGGCGCGTCGCATCCCGCGGCTATGCTGTTCAGCCGAAAGCACATGCTGTGCCCACAGCAGAAGTGCCTGCCCAGTCTCTACTTGGTTCCGCCGGGCTAGCGATTGAGCCACTTGCATGGGATGGCGCAGGCAAATGAGGGCTTTGATTTGACTATTTGTTTGTGTGAAACCAGTTTGCCACCAAGGCCATAACAGGCACATGCGCGGATCTTTCATCGCCCAGAGAGGCTGAGCGCACAGATCGGCAATAACAGCATCGCGTCGGCGGGAGAGTTTGTCGGGAATCTGGTCGAGCCATTGCTCTGGAAACACCCACGGCCAATCCCAGCGGCATTGCAAAAGGGCCAATACCTCGTCATCAAGCGATAATGCCATTTTGTTTTCCCAATAACCTTTTGGGTTATCTGTATGGCCGTCGATGACCTCGCCCAAGTAAGCGCCATATAGACGCAATAAACCCGTGCAGGCGGAAGTGCCGCTACGGTGCATGCCTAAAACAACAATTCCTGTGGATTGCATAATTGATTTATGATTTCAACATTGGATAATGTGTCTTTACTATCTCTAGCAATTGTAGTTGCGGCCATCTAGATTGTGCGGTCAGCGATGTTAAAAAAATGTGCTATGGATTTCTTTTCGCGGTAGCATGGATATTACATTGAGCCATACTAAGATTTACGAAGCGACGATTTTGTACCCTGGCTTGCATTGAAAATCAATTATGCTAGTCATCGTTGTTCTGGATTCGGGCAGCACTTTGAACATGACCGCATCGAGTAAGCGGTAAAAGTAGGTGCTTTCTCCGTCAATTTCACCGGAAACTCCGGCATTCATAAAATACACCCCAGTATTCAAAAGACAGAGAAATTCAAAATTAACCTCGTATATCGAGCCGGTGAATATTGTCGGCAGGCCATCTCTGTCGGTGGACGCGGAGGTGGCGCCTCCCAGTTCCATGCCGGTTATGGTTTTTATCAACATGCCGAAACGGACATAATGGGCATCCTGAGAAAATTCTACCCGATAGCTATAGCGATACCATTTGCCCCGAATCAGGTGATTGACCGGCCTGCCGTTTAGGGTGGTGATTTCTGGCCCGTTGATGATCGCGCCGCGCGATTCATAGGCGATGGTGGTAGTCGGTTTCAGGTTGGGATCGAAAAATTCTTTCAGTTCTCCCGGTTGATTTTCCGGGCTTTTAGGATGTGGAGTTATCTCGCTTGTGGCGATTGTGTCTCTCTCGGCAACTTGCGGAACACCAGGCTGCTGTTCCGTGCCTTCCCGGTCCAATTGCCGGATTTGCTCTCTGAGGGCGCTGGCTTTCTCCGCTTCGGCGTATAGCAGGCGTTGATAATGCCCATAAACGATTTTGGGCGTTCCGGTTAAAAGCCTTTCGCCCCCGTCAATCAGGATGGCGCGGTCGCATAGTTCAATGATTGTGCCGCCGGAATGCGAGACAAAAAGGATGGTTGCCCCGGAATCGCGGATTAATTCTAGGCGAGCGAAACATTTGCGCACGAATTTTTCGTCGCCTACGGACAGCGCCTCATCAACGATGAGGATGTCGGGACCGCCCTGAATGGCGGCGGCAAAAGCCAGGCGGACGAACATGCCGCTTGAGTAGAGTTTGACCGGCTGATCGATGAAGTCGCCAATGTCGGCAAATTCTATGACACTGGGTAGATAGGCATCGATTTCCTCTTTCTCCATCCCCTGCAACGTGCCCTGAAAGTACACATTTGCCCTGCCGGTGCGCTCGGGGTGAAATCCAGCGCCGAGTTCCAACAGGGCAGAAACGCGGCCTAGTACCTCCATCCGTCCGGCAGTGGGATGCAATACGCTGGTGAGCACCTTAAGTAAAGTGGATTTGCCTGAGCCATTGACCCCTATGATGCCGACGCATTCGCCTTTTTCAACGGTAAAAGAAACATCCCGCAGGGCGTAAAAATCCGTATGGCGTTTGCGCCGGAAGGGATCCAGCGCCTCAATGAGTCTGTCGCGTTTATCCACATACAAAGGATAAATCTTGGAAAGGTGTTCAACTGTGATAATAGGTGGCATGGTGCACAACCCCGGCGGTTCAGATGACGTCGGCAAAATGCAAGCGCAGTTTTTTGAAGGTCACGGCGCCAGCGAATAAGACGAAGACGAGCCAGCCGAAAAAAAACGCATGGTCCAACAGGGGACGCTGCCAGAACCAGAGCGGTTCCACAAAGGTGTTTCTGTATCCTTGCACGATATAATATGCTGGGTTGGCGGCAAAGAGCCACCGATATTTCGGGGGTAGCATTGTCGAATTCCAGATGATGGGCGTAGCCCAGAAACCAATACTTAAGACGATTCCCAAAAAACTTGTGGTGTCTGGAATGAAAATCGTGATGGCGGACGTGGCCCATGCAAGCCCGAGCAGGAACAAAAACATCAGGGGAAAATAATAGAACCATTGCAACCAATACAGAGAAGGAAAAATGCCGAAATAGAGAAGGATGCCCAGCAGAAGGCATAGTAGGGCAAGATGTATGACAGTCAGGGCGCACAGCCGGATAGCGGGCAGATAGCTTATGCGAAAGTTTGCCTTACGTACCAGAAAACCGTAAGAAACAACAGCGGAGGCCCCTGATTGCACTCCGTCGGAGAAATAGTACCAGGGCACCAAACCGCAAGCCAGCCACGCGACAAAAGGGAGACCGCTTTGATTGACGGCGGAAACTTTCAGCCCAAACTGAAACACAAGAGCCATGACGGTTAACGAAATCACCGGCCCAATGATGGCCCAGGCAAAACCCAAGTAGGATGACAGGTAATTTTGTCTAAAGTCTCCCGCAATCAAGGTCTGAAAATTTCGTTTTTGTTTCCACAACTGGAAAAGAATTTGCATTATCACCCTGTACTGTACGATAGAGGGAAGCTCTAATTCCAATTCTATATAAATAGCCAAGTTCGAGCAGAGCGGCGATGCGGCCATTGGTTTTGATATCGCCGGTGGTCGGATTTAAGGTGCCGCAGATAAAAGCGTTGGTGTGGTTTATCGTAAATCTGATAGCATTTGGAAAGATTTTCGACAGCTATGTCAATGCCTGATGATATTTTTTCCTCTAAATCACATGCGTTTTAGCGACTGGAAACGAATTTCTGGTCTTTTTCATCATGGTTTTATGATGCTGAGTACATAGGAGAGAACCGAACGAATGCTTTCCCGCGCCGTCCGTTGCGCCGTGTCAATTTTTAAGGAGGGATGAAGCGGCACATCATAAGGGGCCGAGATACCAGTGTATCCCTGAATTTTCCCCTCTCTGGCCAATTTGTAAAACCCCTTTACGTCGCGGCGCTCACATTCTTCCAGTGGGCAGGAGACATAAATCTCATGGTAGTCGCCGCCAATGATCCGCCGTGCCAATTGTCGGTGTTCTTCAAGCGGCGAGATAAAGGCGCATAGGCAGATGATATTGTTATGAACGAACAGGCGGCTGACTTCAGCGATTCGGCGGATATTTTCTAGACGGTCTGGTGGCGAGAATCTTAGGTCGTTGCACAAACCGGTGCGGATAGCATCGCCATCGAAAACCACGGCGTCGATCTTTAAATCAAAAAGCTCCTTTTCAACACCGTGGGCGACAGTCGATTTGCCGGAACCCGACAGGCCGGTAAACCAGAACACCGCGCTTTTATGAAGTCTTTTTTCTTCTCGCATCCGCCGGGACACGAGCTCTTTTGGAGAGAAGAGAAAGTTTTCATCGGGCACGGGCAGTCTCTTTTCTTGGTCTGATTTCAGCATCTTGCCAAGCCATCCTTTGCCTGTGGCGACCGCCCTCGACGCCTCTCTCATTGCGGATAAAGGCCGTTTGTTTGGAGAAAACTTTGGTCGGGGCGGCGTGATTCGAACACGCGGCCTCCTGCTCCCAAGGCAGGCGCGCTAACCAGACTGCGCTACGCCCCGATACGAAAAACGAGGCTCGA